>Ga0315277_10000016_pt1 | contig 259642 bp, 184 predicted proteins | sample YL17G05_15_MG_FD_203695 | JGI IMG/M metagenome (GOLD analysis project Ga0315277, IMG submission 203695) | Sediment microbial communities from Yellowstone Lake, YNP, Wyoming, USA - YL17G05_15 | ecosystem: Environmental > Aquatic > Freshwater > Lake > Sediment | place: USA: Wyoming | collected...
CCTATTAATATATCGGTTTGCTATTGACGGATTATATATTTTCAATTATCATCTACCACTTTGGCAAGTGGCGGCAAACCGGTTAGAAAGCCAAAATATTGGTATTGAGATAAGGAGACAATGAATGACGGAAGAAAAGAAAGGTTTTGACTCGGTCCTGATTGAGCAGAGGGAGTTCTTTCCTGACAAAAAGTTTGTTGAAAAAGCGCATATTAAAAGTCGCAAAGAATACGATAAACTGTGGAAGGAATCTATTAAGGACCTTGAAGGCTACTGGGGAGCCCGTGCCAAGGAAATGCTCGATTGGTATGAGCCATTTCAGAAAGCTGTAGAATGGGACCCTCCAATTGCCAAGTTCTTCAGTGGTGGGAAGATAAACATTTCCTACAATTGCTTAGACAGGCATGTTAAAAACGGAAAAGGCAACAAAACCGCTTTAATCTGGGAGGGCGAGCCGGAGGGAGATACCAAGACTTTCACCTACAAGCAACTTCTGGACGAAGTGTGCAAATTCGCCAACGCTCTCAAGGGCCTTGGGGTGAAAAGGGGCGACATGGTATGTATATACCTTCCGATGATTTCCGAACTCCCCATCGCGATGTTAGCCTGCGCGCGAATTGGGGCTATTCATTCCGTGGTGTTCGGAGGCTTCAGCGCCAATTCACTTCATGAACGTATTCTGGACTCCGGAGCGAGAATCCTGATAACCAGCAACGGCGGTAACCGGGCCGGGAAAACCCTTCTCCTGAAGGCAACCGCAGACGAAGCCATAAAGGACGCCCCCACCATCGAAAAGGTCATAGTGGTTAAGAGGACTTCAAACGAAGTCGAGATGGTTGAAGGACGCGATTTGTGGTGGCATGATTTGATGAAGAACGCGTCTACCACATGCGAACCCGAAAAAATGGACGCCGAGGATACCCTATATATTCTCTACACTTCCGGGTCCACCGGCAAACCCAAGGGTGTTCTGCACACCCAGGCCGGATATCTGCTTTATACTGCAATAACCATGAAATACATTTTTGACCTCAAGGACGATGACATCTTCTGGAGCACTGCCGATATAGGTTGGGTCACCGGCCATAGCTACATCGTTTACGGACCGTTATGCTGCGGATTTACGTCAGTCATGTTCGAAGGTGTCCCCAATTACCCGAAACCTGACAGGTTCTGGCAAGTCGTGGAAAAATATAAAGTGACCGTGTTCTATACAGCTCCCACGGCCCTTCGGAGCATGATGCGGGACGGCGATGATTGGCCAAACGGCAGGAACCTGGAAACGGTGCGCTTGTTGGGTACAGTCGGTGAACCGATCAACCCCGAGGCGTGGATGTGGTACTACACTGTCATAGGCAAGGAGCGCTGCCCAATCGTGGACACATGGTGGCAAACCGAAACCGGCGGCATTCTTATCAGCACACTTCCTGGCTGCGCACCGCAGAAACCCGGTTCAGCCGGATTACCCTTTTTCGGGATTGAGCCGGTTATTGTCCGCGAGGATGGAACCGAATGCAATGTCGGTGAGGGTGGTTACCTGCTTATCAACAAACCTTGGCCGGGGATGCTCCGCACGATCTTCGGTGACCTGCAGCGGTACAAGGATTCATATTTCTCCACTTTTCCCGGGAGGTATTTGACTGGTGACGGCGCGGTCAAAGACAAGGATGGCTACTACCGGCTTATGGGCCGTACAGACGATGTAATCAACGTATCCGGCCACCGGCTCGGCACCATGGAGATCGAGTCAGCCCTTGTAGCCCATCCGGCAGTCACCGAGTCAGCGGTTGTACCGATGCCGCACGAAACCAAAGGCCAGGGAATTTATGCGTTCGTCACAATTAAACCCGGTATAGAGAAGTCCGAGGAACTGCTCAAAGAACTCAAACTGTGGGTACGAAAGGAGATTGGACCGATTGCTATACCTGATATCATCCAGTTTGCCGACGGGCTGCCTAAGACCCGTTCCGGCAAGATCATGCGGCGTATCCTGAAAAAGATTGCCGAGGATGATACCAGTGATATCGGTGACGTTACAACACTTGCAGATCCTGATATTGTGGGTAAGCTTGTTGCGGAACGCCCACATAATTAAGCTAACAGCTGATTCTAAGGTTCAACCCGGGTGCTCCAGGAACCGGGCATGTCATTGTTATTAATAGTTTTCAATTAGGGCATTAAATACTGAGAAGGAGACACTCATGGTTGGTGAGGAAAAAGTCACCGAAATTAAGGACACAACAGCCAATCCCGCGCCTCTTGGGCTTCTTGGTTTCGGCATGACTACTGTACTGCTGAATTTCCACAATGCAGGTTTGTACGAACTTAGCTCCATGATCTTAGCTATGGGGATCTTCTATGGAGGAATGGCTCAGATCTTCGCCGGCATCATGGAATGGAAGAAGAATAACACCTTTGGAGCAACGGCTTTCACTTCCTATGGCCTCTTCTGGCTGACACTTGTGTGGTTGATCGTCATGCCCAAGAGCACCATCCTCTCCATTGACCCGACCTCGACCAGGGCGGAAGTCGCATATTTCATGATGTGGGGGCTCTTCACTTTCGTCATGTTTATAGGGACGTTGCGCCTTAACCGGGCTCTACAAGTAGTGTTCTTATCCTTGGCAGTTTTATTTTTCATGCTTGCCCTCTGGAAGGGAACCGGAAGCAAAACGGTGCTGACAATCACCGGGATCGAGGGTGTATTCTGCGGGTTCTCCGCCATCTATGCCGGGCTGGCACAAGTGCTGAATGAAGTATACCGTAAAGTCGTGCTTCCCCTGGGCCCTGTTAAATAACCAGGAGACACGATACCGATATCGTTAACATGAGTTCGTGAAACTCGCGAGACTCCTTCTCGGGTAGGATTACGTCCAGAACCCATAGCCGAACCGCGATGGATGTGAGTGCGCATTTCATCATAAACCGGGCAATAAGCACTGCAACCATGAGGCCTGAGAACGAAAGCACGAATCGGATTAAGAATTAGGTCGGAAAGACACAAGGGTTATCGGCCCTTTGCCTAAGATACCTTGAGCAGGTTCTTACGAGCCTTTATAATAAGGCCAGAATATGCTTTCCCGCCGTCCCCAGTGTAGCAACGGGTGAGGGCGGGTCTGCAACCTTATAAAAGCCGTCGCAACCACCTTGGGTAGCACAGAAGTAAAAATGAAGAAAACAATTACCCAGAAAATCATCGAGAATCATTTAGTGGAAGGGAAATGGGAACCCGGGTCGCCGATTGCAATACGCATCGACCAAGTCCTGACGCATGATGCAACCGGTACGATGGCATTCCTGCAATTTGAGGCTTTGGGTCTCGACAGGGTGCAGGCGGAAGTTGCTCTCTGCTACATCGACCACAACACCATGCAGGACGGTTTCGAAAACGCCGATGACCATAAATACTTGCAGACAGTGACGGCTAAATTCGGGGCGATTTACTCGCGCGCCGGCAACGGCATCAGCCATCAGGTGCATCTCGAGCGGTTCGGGCTTCCGGGTAAAACGCTCCTCGGCTCCGACAGCCATACGCCGACCGGGGGCGGAATCGGGATGATAGCCATCGGTGCAGGCGGGCTTGATGTTGCATTGGCAATGGGCGCCCAACCGTTTTACATGACCTGCCCGAAAGTGATCGGCGTAGAGCTTACGGGCGCCCTACCCGACTGGGTTGCCGCAAAGGATGTCATCCTGAAAATGCTTGAAATACTTACGACAAAAGGAAATGTTGGGACAGTTGTAGAATACTACGGGGAGGGAGTAAAAACACTCAGCGTGCCGGAACGGGCTACAATCACCAATATGGGGGCTGAGCTCGGCGTGACAACATCGGTTTTTCCCTCGGATAATGAAACCAAGCGTTTTCTCAAGGCGCAGGAACGTGAGAGCGGATGGGTTGGCCTTAAGGCTGATAAAGGGGCCAAATATGATAAGGTCATCAAGATCGACCTCTCGACGCTCGAACCTATGGTTGCCAAGCCGCATAGCCCGGATAATATTGCCAAGGTCGCCGATATCGCAGGATTACATGTTGACCAGGTATGCATTGGTTCATGTACTAATTCATCCTATAAGGAGCTTGTCACTGTGGGCATGATGCTGGAGGGTAAGACCGTACATCCGGCTGTGAGCCTTGTTATCTCTCCGGGGTCGCGACAGGTTTACCAGATGATTGCCAAGGACGGCACTCTCGCGAAGCTTCTCGGGGCGGGGGCTCGAATTGTCGAACCCGTATGCGGATTCTGTATCGGAGTGGGACAAGCACCGAAGGACAATGCGGTCAGCGTACGCACCAACAACCGCAATTTCAAGGGGCGCTCGGGTACTGCGAACGCGAATATTTATCTCGTCAGCCCCGAAACAGCAGCGGCATGTGCGATTACCAGTGTGATGACGGACCCTCGGAAACTCGGGATGGAATATCCTCGTACGAAGATGCCCGCGAAATTTATCGTGGATGACTCTATGTTTATTTTGCCCCCGGCAGACGGAAAGGATATCCAGATATATCGCGGGCCGAATATAGGTGAACCGCCGAAGAATGTAAGGCTTCCGGACGATTTGGTCGGTGAAATCGGGTTGAAGGTTGGGGATAAAATAACGACGGACCATATTATGCCTGCCGGTCCGCGGCTGAGGTACCGTTCTAACACCGAAAAATATTCCTGCTTTGTTTTCGAGGGGGTGGATCCAAAATTCCATGAGCGGGCCAAGGAATGCAAATCAACCGGGAGAGCGACATTTATCGTGGGTGGTCTGAGTTATGGCCAGGGCTCATCGCGTGAACATGCAGCCCTTTGCCCGATGTACCTTGGGGTGAAGGCGGTAATTGCCAAGAGCTTGGAACGCATACATACCGCCAACCTGATAAACTTCGGGATTATCCCGCTCACCTTCGAAAATGAAGCTGATTATGATAAATTAGACGCAGGAGATGAAGTCAATATTATGGGGGTAAGAGAAGCCCTTAAGGAGGGTAAACCAATAAAATTGCGTGACGAAACGAAAAGTGTTGAGATACCTTTACTCTATGATCTTACGCCACGGCAGAGGGAGATCATCCTCGCCGGCGGATTGTTGAATTTATATGGAAAGGGCTAACCACCGATTAACCCGGGAGGTTAATTATGAAATGTCAGAATTGCGGTTACGAAATTCAAGCACCAGTACGTTTTTGCCCCGAATGTGGTGAAAAATTGAAAGAGCATGGGGTTGATTTGCATATCTATCATGCTTTTCTTGCCGAACATAAGGGGGACCTCGAGGACGCCATCAGGCATTATGAATTTGCCCTCAAGCATGAACCCGAAAGGTATGAAATCCACAAGCACCTCGGCAATGTTTACTACCGATTAGGAAACCTGACAAAGGCCATCGCCGAGCTCAAAATCTGCACCGAAAAAATGCCCGAATTCGCAACGGCACATTTTGAGCTGGGCCTTGCATATTACAGGGCCGGGTCGATACCAAAGGCCATTGAGTACTTTGAACGCACCATCCAGATTAACCCGGAATTCGAAATGGCCCTGTATTGGATCGGGATTGCAAAATATCACAAGGGCAAACTAAGCGAAGCAATCCAGGCTTACAGGAAATTGCTTGAGCACAATCCGGAGTTCAACATCGCCTGGTACCATCTCGGCGTAATATATGCAAGGTTGGGTAAAGCTGAAGAAACGGTAGAGGCATTCTCAAGGGTAATTGAGTTCGAACCCTACAGCGCTGTAGCACACTACCATCTCGGCAATGCATACCACGCCCTCAACCAGATGAAGAAAGCCGAGGAGCATTTCAGAAAGGCCATTGAACTCGACCCGGAGCATCATTGGGCTAAGAAGCACCTTGAGGCGATACAGAAGACCGATCCGGACTATGAGATCTGATTCGGCCGGTTGTAAGTATCATTATTTATTCATTGATTACAAAACTATCTGAAGGAACTATGATCAAATTCGAGAAACTTGTTCCACCTGCCGGGGGGACACAGATAGCCATTAAAGACGGTAAATTGCGCATTCCCGATGACCCGATAATTCCCTGCATCGAGGGAGACGGCATCGGACGCGACATCTGGAGGGCATCTGTAAGGGTATTCGATGCGGCTGTCAAGAAGGCCTATGGAGGCAAGAAAAGGATTGCATGGTTCGAGATATTCGCGGGTGAGAAGGCTGTCGCGAATTACGGTGAGGGCGTATGGATGCCGGAAGATACAATCAAGGCCATCTCCAATTATTACGTCGCCATCAAAGGCCCCCTTACTACTCCCATTGGTGGCGGCTTCCGCAGCCTTAATGTCGCGATGCGCCAGCGGATGGAGCTCTACGCCTGCGTAAGGCCGGTACGCTGGTTCAAGGGCGTCCCGAGCCCGGTCAAGCATCCTGAGAAACTCAATGTCACCATTTTCCGCGAGAATACAGAGGATGTCTATGCCGGCATCGAATGGGTCGAAGGCTCAAACGAAGCACAGAAACTCATCAAATACCTCAACAAGAATTTGGGGACTAAAATACGGTTGGATTCAGGAATCGGCATTAAACCGATTTCCATCACCGGAACCAAGCGGCTTGTCAGGAAGGCCATCAATTACGCCATCCAGCGCCATCTTAAGAGTGTCACCCTCATGCACAAGGGCAACATAATGAAGTACACCGAAGGTGCGTTCAAGGATTGGGGGTATGAGGTGGCAGTGGATGAATTCAGGGATAAGATCGTGACCGAGGATGAGTTCTGGTCGAAGTATAACGGCAAGATGCCTGAGGGCAAAATACTTATCAAGGACCGTATCGCCGACTCAATGTTCCAGCAGATACTTACGCGTCCGGATGAATATGACATTATCGCGACACCGAATCTTAACGGGGATTTCATCTCCGACGCCTGCGCGGCACAGGTCGGCGGCCTCGGGATGGCCCCCGGCGCGAATATCGGCGACTACATCGCCCTGTTCGAAGCAACGCATGGCACTGCGCCCAAATATGCCGACCAGGACAAGGTCAACCCGGGTTCTTTAATCCTGTCCGGTTGCTCGATGTTCGAGTATATGGGATGGGATGAGGCGGCGAACACCATCTATAGGGCCATTGAAAAAACCATCCAGCAGAAACGGGTTACATACGACCTGGAGCGCCAGATGGAAGGCGCTACCTGTCTCAAATGCTCCGAATTCGCCTCGGCAATCATCGAGAATATGCAGCAATAAAAGGCAATATGGACCAGTGATGAACCCGCCAACCGGCGGTTTTTTTATATCAAAACTTCGTGCCATCCTTGTCTTGTATCTCGCGTTAAACAACACCACAGTGACTTCGGCTAATCAATCATGTAACAAAGCTAAAAGCAAATTTGGGATAAAGTGAAGCCTATTTTAATACCCCCTCTCATGAGTAGGATAAATGCGGGACCCGCTATTATCCCCCCCTGCGCTAATAGGGGATTAAATGCGGGTTCTGCTGTTATCTCCCCCCCGCGCCAGCGGGGGGGACAAAAGGGGGGGCCTCCTGCTTAGCTTTCTGAAAATCAACAAAAGGACACACCTTAACCCAACCGGTTGTTTTTATATAATCGATTTTTCGGTATAATGAAAAAATAGATATCGATTAACCCTTGGAGGTACAAGATGATGAGAAAATTAATTTTTGCACTTATCTCAATTCTTGTTTGTATCTTCGGATTCGGATGCGGCGGGGGCGGAGGAGAGGTCGGGGATATAATAACGGACGTCCCGGATGAATTGTTCACCGGCGTCCTGGGAGCAAATGAGCTTAACGGCGCATGGCATTTGGAGATGCTTACAGCATCGGGAGGAGGACTCCGGAGCTTGTACTTCATCGCTCAAGAGTATTCCACAACGAACGCAATCGGCTTCTTTTCCGGCCCGTGGAAGATGACGTGGGTGCAAATTTCCCATAGCGGTACAGCTTACACCTTCCAACTCTATGAGTACGACCCCCAGAAGGACTTCCAAAGCCACTATACGTTTAATGGAACGCGCACCGGCAATGTGGTTAACGGCAATTTCAACGGTGAAGCCGAGGACGCATTCCATTCCACAAATGCCGGGCATTTCTCCGGGACATTCAAAGCGGAGATAATACCATCCGCTTCAGCTGATTTCCTTGCCCCAGCCGAAGGTGGACAGCTTAGCCTGACCGGAAAGGTAAACGGTGCGATTGGCGACGGATTGGGCGATATCGAGATCAATGGGACGATGATATTCCAGGTTTCATCCTATGAGGTCGAGGGTACATTGACATTCGATATACTTGATAACTATGGTGCTCCCATCGGTAATAAGCTTCAGAACATCCCTATCTCCGGAACTCTTACGGGGCTGAATCATCATGAATTCAAATGCACGTTCGACTTTGCCCAGGGTGGTTGGACAGGTTCTGGCGAAATAACTGGATTGATGGCGTCGATAGGAGACGGGGCCGGCTGGTTATATGATTTCATCTCGAACGGGAAGGTTCTCATGGAAGATGTTAACGGTTATGGCCATCAAAACTGGAACTTCCGGTGCGGCTGGTGGGCGAAATTCTAAACACGGCAGAAGGTGAAATGAAAATGGAATTCAAGCATGCACTTAAGAAGGATGAGAAAGAGGGGAAAGGTACGATGGAACTGACAATCCCATATGGGGAATTCGGCGGCTATTTTGACCGTGCGGGGGCTATATACATGAAGGAGGGTGAAGTCCCCGGCTTCCGCAAAGGCAAAGCGCCCCGTCCAAGGGTAATCGCGCATTACAGCCAGGATGCGGTACGCGATTTCGCGCTTCGCCTTCTCGCCTGCGAAGCCATAACCGAAGCCCTGGAAGAGGAAAGCGTAAGCGCATCAGGGAAAGTCCATTTCGCATTTTCCCCTGTTGAAAAGGATAAGCCAATCGAGGTTACGGTATCTTTCAATTTAGGCCAACCCGGCGACGAACCCGAATTGCCCTGGCCGCAGGTGGGCGATGAGGGGCTTGATGATGAGGATAAGCCCTATGGCCCCGCACCGGATTATCTGAGACGGGCGCGGAAGTAAGTATGCACGGAAAAAGCCGCGTCGCATTGACCGTTGTACGATTTGATAGTATCTTATAATCATCTTTAACGCTGGGGCGTGGCCAAGCGGTAAGGCACGGGCCTTTGGAGCCTGTATCGTTGGTTCGAATCCAGCCGCCCCAGCTTGGTTGGAGTTTTTTTTAACCCGCCCAAAGGGGCGATAATCTGCGATTATGAAATCCAACTCTCTGATAATGATCTGATATACGGCAGTGAATTAGCAACAGCCGGTTTGGGCAGGTTGGTTTTCCTTAATGGCATAGACCGCCTTATCATCTTCGGCCCGGCGTAGCAGGCTGCAGTCCAAAGCTTGAAAAAAACGGCCCCGTGGGGGCCGTTCGAGTTTCTTTTACACATCCTTGAAAATCAAGGATGCTCAATTCGGTTATCAGTGGAATAGCTTATTCGATGCAGGTCACCTCGATAAAAGTCAGCTGTGAACGCAGACCCAGAGTATTCGAATCCGGGTCAAGGATAACCGCAATTACTTCACCTTCGCACAAGGTTGGTCGGAACCCTTCGCCATTCGCTAAGCTATCTTCCACCATAGCCTGGCCATATGCACCTGCCGGATAATTTCCCCCATCGATAAAATACCATATGGCGTCCTGTATATCATACAGGGTAGCGTTCGGGTTCTTGTGGTTGATGATATAGTTAACCATGTCCCAGTCGGGATCCAAGGCATATGAAGGCATGCCAGGATCATAGCTGGAATAGAGTCTTACATTGTGTATCGAACCGCTGTAGATATAATGATCCTGCTCGACGCACCAGCCAAGGTATGGACCATCCGCAACACTGTAACCATCAGGTACATTGCTCAGTACGGTCTGCCAATAACTGGTCGGACCAGGATTGAAAAACTGAGCGGTTACTAAGTCGGTCGGGAGAGACGGAAACTCGGAGCAGCAACTCTGCAGCATGTAGTCGAAATACATAGCCCAGTTTTTCCCTGGGAAACCTTCGCCTTCGCCCCATGCTGTTTGCTCATCTAAGACTCTTCCATCTGCCCCGAATTTTTTAACCACCGCATGGGCAGCAACGATAAGTCCTGTGCAGGGGGCATAATCACCACGGCTTATTGTGTATAAGTACTCGGTCACCGGCGGTACATGAGACATCTTATAGGGGAAATTGCCGACCTTCGGATTGCCGGTCTTTGTCTGCGGGATACCTTCCAATGATGTAGCTACAGCTACATGGGTTTCAGTAAGCATCCAACCACCCGTAGTGGTAAATAAAACATAGATATTATCCCCGTCATTTAATACCTTGACGCTACCAGCGTCATATTGCTGCCCGGCGATAAGCGCCACTTCGGTGGCATCGCCACAAGTTAATGGCAACTGGATTTCTTCGGCTTGCCTCACCCCGTCGGAACTCACAGGATTGAGAATCTCTGTGGACCCCTGGCAGCCAAGGGCCAGGAGCCCGATAAGGGCAAGGAGAATCAGAGTAAAAGGCCATGTTCTGAAAACCATTTTGTAAAACCTCCATGATAAGTGTTACTTTGCAAAAGTGCATAAAGGCAATATGTTGAAATCCCCTGAACTCCTAACCGGAACACAAGTTGTAGTTAAGATGGTTGCCAAGTTGTGAGCCCCCCATTGCTGATATTATCATTAGATGCATTAAATATTTTTTTGATAATGGGAGACCTAATACTTAACGGCTAATGTTCCTTAGATAATTTCATTACGATATGGATAGGCCATTGGAGCTACTCCCAAGCCCGTAATGCTTTATTTTTCCCATTTAAGGTGTTAAGATTTAACTGGTTCGCTTCAAGGGGGAAATACACTTAACCGTATTGCCGAATAAAGGAGGCATCTCATATGCATAAGGCCATTTCCGTATTGCTGACCCTTGCGGTCGGGGCCTTATTGACTATAGGATGCTCTAATACAGCCGGCAATCACTTCAATTCACCTGATATTCCTGATATCTGTAGCGCCTCGGAAATCGATAACTCAAACCAGTTGTTGTGGGGGATTTGGCGTATTCATTTTGATACAGCAAGTGTTACAGCAATTGTCGAACCGGCCCGTGATATCCAATTGCATTATGATGTCACAAAAATGATAACACCACCCGCATGCAAAGACTGCCTGCAAGTTGTAGTCAACTCGGTAAACCCCGTTACGCACATCCTTGATGCAGATGTCACATTACGCAACCCCTACGCCATCAACGGGTACGATGTCCGGGGCATCGTTTATACGGATGCAGGCGGACACGAGCTGATGAATGCCGACGATTGGACGAAGTTGTATGACATTCCCGGGGGCGACACGCTGAATCCATTCAAAGCGTATGCCAAGCAGATGCCCAAACGGCTGTTTGCAGGGCACGCACAGCATACCGAGAAATATCTGATTCATTTCCCGACACCACCCGAGTTCGAGAGCATCACCTACGCGGTAACCGCTTCATGGCCGAGTAATTGCCGCGAGCCCTATTGGATCAACAATTTCACGCAGACTGAGCTCAGCCCCTGCCCCGGCGCAAAAGCGGAATTGATGGTTGTTGTAAACGACTGGCAAGAGGATGTCAATAAAGTTACGCTGGTCGCACCGGAGATTACGGGAGAGGATTTCACGCAATTTACATACTGGGGCGGGGAGATGTGGAAATTGGAACTGGCAAACAGCGCGGGAGCAGAGGCCGGTGACTATAAAGTCAGGTTAATCGCAACATCATCAGGGTCAGGGTCGGTGGCCCTCTATGATTACGCGACGATTAGGGTGAGCGAAGCGACAAGTAACAGCGGGTGGGCGCTCACATGGGGTGGGCCGGAGGTAGAAGGTGGGGTGGCTGTGGCGGCCTTTGGTTCGTGCGATGTTTACTTTGCAGGGCATTTTTCGAACGCTGTTGACTTTGACCCGGGGCCTGGGTTGGATTACAAGACATCGACCGGTGGTCTTGATCCGTTTCTATGCTCATTCTTCCCAAACGGTGCGTATAAATGGTCCGGGGCGTGGGGGGAGGCAAATGGGGATGATTGCTGTTTGCAGATAGATGTTGATACAAAGGGCAATCTATATTTTACCGGTTATTTCAGGGAGACGGTTGACCTTAACCCCGGTGCGCCGGTTTGCAACGTGACATCAAACGGGGAGGAGGACGTTTTCCTGAGCAAGTTCGCCCCTGACGGCGATTTTGAATGGGGAGTGACCTGGGGGTCGCTAACAGCCGAGAGAGACGCTTTCCTCGCAGTAGATTCAGAAGGCAATTCATATGTCGCGGGATATTTCATGGATACCATGGATTTCGACCCCGGCCCCGGCGTTGAAAGCCATACACCCAACATGTGTGATAATTTCCTGAGCAAGTTCGACACAAATGGCAACTTCCAATGGGTCAAGATATGGGACCTGGCAAGGTTCTGTGGCGTCACAACAGATGACGCCGGGAATATTTATTTAACCGGCTATTTCAGCGTAACGCAGGATTTCGACCCCAATGCCGGCGTGAACAATGAGACATCGAACGGCGGCGATGACGTTTTCATTTTGAAATTGGATGCCGACGGTAATTACCTGCGGAGCGATTCATGGGGCGGGACATCGGGCGATAAGGGGCTGAGTATAACTTGCATAGGACTAAGCGATATCGTTGTCTGTGGCACCTTCCAGGGGACGGTTGATTTCGACCCCGGCCCCGTAATAGTGGAATACATATCCCAAGGCAAGAATGACGTCTTCATAAGTAAATTCACGCAGGGAGATACCTTTGAGTGGGCAAAAGCGTTCGGCGGAACGGAGAATGATACGGTAGGAAGCAGTACAGCTTCTTCTACGGGGGATGTGTATGTCGTTGGTTGTTTTTATGAAACAATTGATTTTGACACCGGCCCCGGGGTCCAGGAATACATTTCAAATGGTATATCTGACGCATATTTAACGGCGGTCACCGGCGATGGGAATTTTAAATGGGCCAGGGCGTGGGGTGGAAGTGATTCCGACCTCGCGAGGGGTATTGCCATCGATGATGATGGTTATATATATGTAGCCGGGAACTTCGGAGCAACGGTCGATTTCATGCCGGGGTCAGGGGTTGAGAATCACACCTCAATTGGCGATGCGGATATTTTCCTCGTTAAATTCCGCCCTGATGGAAATTGGTGATAATATAAGCTTTTATTTAATTGAAATAGGAGGACTTCCATGTTCCGTATAGTGTATCCGATATCTTTTCTTCTTGCCGTTATTATCGCGGTGGGGTGTTCGAATGTCGGTGAAACTCCGATAGCTCCTTATAATGCGAATTTCAAGGATGTTGATGGTGATACGCCTTCAAACCGGGTGCTTTGGGGAATTTGGGATATCACCCTCGATCCATCGGGGTTGAAGGCTACCGCAATTCCTGAACGTGACATCCAATTGCATTACAACATTACCGACATGCTCATCCCCCCGGCTTGTGATAATTGCCTTGATATCCATGTGAATTCTTTCGACCCGGTCACGAGGATAATGGATGTCGATGCAATCCTCCGTAATCCTTTCGATATTTCCGGGCACGATATACGGGGCATGCTCTTTACAAACGATGCGGGCCATGAATTGGTGAATCCCGACGATTGGATCGGCCTGTGGGATATCCCGGGTAGCGGGAATATCAATCCATTTAAAGCGTTTGCGAAGGACGAGCCGAATCGAATATTCGCGGCCAAAGCTCAGCATGTCGAGAACTACTTGGTTCTAATACCGGTCCCGCCCCAATTGGCATCAATTAAATACGCTGTGGATGCTTCATGGCCAGGCAATTGTAAAGAGCCATACAGCATTCAGGATTTTGCCCAGTTCGGTCCATTATATAACACACCGGGCTCCCAGGCTCCGCTTATGGTAAACGTATACGACTGGCAAAGTGATGTCAGCGAGGTTACCTTAATCGCCCCCGAAATAACCGGTGAAGATTCCACGCAATTCAACCATGAATATGAAGAACTATGGACTTTAATGGTCACGAACGACACCGGCGCTCCACCAGGGGACTATAAAGTTATGCTGAGTGCAAAGTCATCCGGTGCGCCCACCATACCTCTGTATGATTACGCCATCATTACAATCACAGAAGCCGGCCCCACGAATCCCTTCGATGTCACCCCTCCTTGGTTAAATTTCGCCCCTCAAGCCCTTTGCGCCACCGACCAAGGTCGTTTATATATAGCCGCGGGAGTTAACGGGGTGCATACGTTCAACATACTCGATTCGGAAAACCCCTTTTGGACAAGCCAGCTTCCCTCGTATGATGCATCTGATATCACAACTGACGGAAACTACCTTTATGTTATCGATAGCCTGCTCGGTTTGGCCATCCTTGATATCTCCATGCCGGATTGGCCTTACATTTTAAATATTGTAGGAATACCCGGCTCACCTTGCTGTGTCACCGTCAGCGGCGGTTATGCCTACGTCGGCGATTTATCGAACGGTCTGCAAATAATCGATATTGACCCACCCGAATCGGCAAATATTGTCAAAACAGTTGATTTTGGGGGAAGCACCCCGCTCGGTGTTTCGGTTGATGCAGGCTATGCTTACGTTGCTTCGGCAAGTGACGGGTTGAAGATTGTCGATATCGACCCGCCGGAATCAGCCTATATAGTCAACACCGTTGCAATGAACGGCTCCGCCGTTGATGTGCTCGCGCAGTTCGGCTATGCCTATGTATGCGCGGAGTCGGGCGGTTTCCATATCGTGGATGTTGACCCACCCGAAACAGCATCGGTTATCAACACCGTGCCCACCGATGATACCGTTTGCGTCGCTGCTTCAGGGAATCAGGCTTATGTCGGCGATGCCTGGTATAGCCTGTATATTATTGATATCTCCACACCCGGTTCGGAGAGCATACTTAAAAAAATCGGTCCTCCCTGCACACCGGGCGGATTGGTAGTTATGGGCGGATATGCCTATCTGGGCGACACAATCTCAGGATTGGAAATTTTCGATGTTGATCCCATTCCGGATGCGGCGTTCATCAAATTAGTTCCCACCCCTGGAAATGCCAAGCAGGTTTTGGCAGATGGGGATTGGGCATATATAACTGATCATGAAGGTGGCCTCATGATTGCTAATATAGCGTTCCCATTTTTTGCTTCCATATATAAAGCAGTTGATACTTACAACGCTTTAGGGCTTGATGTTTCAGGGGGTTATGCGTATGTTGCCGATGGATCACGCGGGTTACAGGTTATCGACATCGACCCGCCTGACACAGCCTCTATCGCGCACACTGTTGTAACAATATCCACATTTTACAATGTATCCTTAGGCGGTTTATTTGCCTACACGGTTTCCTCGCCGGATGGCTTCCAGGTTATCGATATTGATCCGCCGGATTCCGCCCATATCATCAATACTTTAGCAACCAACGCTGATTCCCTTGATATCGAGGTTGTTGGCGGGTATGCTTATGTTGCGAACACTACCGATGGGTTGATAGTCATCAATCTCGACCCGCCTGGAAGCGAAACCATCGCCAAGACCGTTAGTATTACCGGCGGGGCTACATCTGTTGACGTGGATGGCGGCTATGCTTATGTCACTTCCAGCAGTAATCTCCATATCATCGATATTGAGCCGCTTTCCGGCGCTTCCATCGTAAATACTATAACTACTCCTGATCTTGCGGATGATGTTACTGTAAGTAACGGTTATGCCTATGTAGCTGATGATACTGCGGGTTTGCAGATGATCGATGTTGAGCCTATTGATTCGGCTTATATTATCTCATCTGTCCCAACATTGAAAAGAGCTGTTGGCGTTGATGTGCAAGGGAATTTCGCTTTTGTGGCCGATTCCGAAGGTGGGTTGCGGATAATTCAATTGTGGTGAAAGGGTTGTATGCTTTCATCTGCCGGGTATAAAGGTTGTATTCAACCCCAATTCAGCATGTCCCTATTAACAGCTACTACCTTGGCATCTATTTAATTGCTTATCGATTTTAGTATTCATTTCCCAGGTTATGGGAGGTTCCAATGCTACCTGTAAAATTCAACCCGAGGTTTACACTTGTAATCCTCATGATGCTTATTCTTGTGGGATGTTCTACCAACGGGGCGAATCCTCTGAAGCCGCCAATCTACCCCGCAACACCTAATCAAACCCCTGATGCATCCATATCGGGAAATGGCTCTCACAGGGTGCTCTGGGGAATATGGGGCATTCGTTTCGAACCTGATCAAATGAAATTGACCCTGGTCCCTGAACGCGATATCCAATTGCACTACGACATTACCACTATGCTCATCCCCCCGGCTTGTGATAATTGCTTGGAAATTGCAGTGAAATCCTTCGACTCTCTAACCCGCATCCTGGACGCCGATGTCACGCTCCGCAACCCCTACCCCATTGCAGGGCATGATGTGCGGGGAATCCTGTTCACAAATGATGCCGGGCACGAATTGTGCAACGCTGATGATTGGACGGGCTATTGGGATATACCGGGCGGTAGTAATATTAACCCGTTCAAGGCGTTCGCGAAACAGGAGCCGGCAAGGATTTTCGCAGGTGGAGCGGAGCATGTGGAAAAATATTTGCTCAGCATACCCACTCCACCGCAATGGGGGGCGATAAAATTCGCGGTCGATGCATCCTGGCCGGGGAATTGTAAAGAGCCATATTCCATCGAAAACTTTACACAATTGATTCCGCTTTATAATGTTGTAGATTCTTCCTCTACACTCGAAGTGGATGTTCAAGATTGGCAGAACGATGTCAGCAAAGTGACACTGGTTGCAACCGCAATTACCGGCGAAAGCTTCACGCAATTCGCCCATATAGGCGGCAGCCTGTGGCGGTTGAAACTTGTAAACAAAACCGGCGCACCCGCAGGCGATTATGAAGCAAGGTTGATAGCGACTTCAACTAATTCCGGAAGCACAGCGCTTTATGATTTCGCAACAATTACAATCATGGAGAGCCTTACACCTACGGTGACGGCAATTATACCCGAGGGAGGATGCGCCGGGTCGAACTTGACCGGTGTAAAAGTGATTGGGGCCGACTTCCAGGAACCGGCGGGGGTGAAACTCAAGAGGATGGCGGAACCTGATATCTCAGCATCCGATGTGGTGGTGGTTAGCGAGGGTTTGATTACCTGTGATATCAACATCCCACCCGGTGCCGGGCTTGGTGTATATGATGTCGAGGTAACGAATGGCTGCGGGCTGTCCGGGATTGGCGGTTGCCTTTTCAATATCGTGGAACAAGGGCCTTTCTATCCTTATGAAATTACTCCACCTCGGCTGAACCTGTCCCCGGAGGCGATTTGTTTTTCCGGCAATTACGCTTTTTTGGCGGCGGGTTATAACGGGGTCCATATTTTCGATGCAGCCAATCCCTCCAATCCTATATGGGTCACCAAAATTGAGACAGACGGTTGTGCGAAAAACATTGTAGTTGCTGGTAATTTTGCCTATGTTGCCGCCCTTGAAGACGGACTTCAAATAATCGACATTAGCAATCCCCACGCGCCGTTTGTCGTCAACACAATACCGACCCAGTATGCTTTGGATGTTGCAATTGCGGGCGGCTATGCCTATGTCGCAAACATGGAAAAAGGTTTCTCAATAATAGATGTTGATCCACCTGAGTCGGCATATATCGTCAAGACAATTGATGTAACACCTTGGATCGAAGTATATGCTGTCGATGTGGTAGGGGATTATGCATATGTGGCAGGGTATGATTTCAACTTGATATTCGATATCAATCCGCCTGCAGATACACATGTGGTTAAGGAGATAGCAACCACCGGTTGGTTTCAGGATGTCGATGAGGAAAATGGTTATGCCTATTTCTGTGATACTGACGCCGGTTTACAGGTTCTCGACGTTGATCCCATAAACGATTCTTATGTTGTTACTACTGTCCCAATTGAGGAACCATCGGGATTGGTTGTGTCAGGCGGTTATGCGTATGTGGCAGCTTATAGCGTCGGTTTGGTCATCGTTGATGTCAACATACCTGAATCTCCGGTAATTGCGAAAATCGTCCCTTGGGACGGAAACTCCATTAACTTGGGAATTACGGGCGGCTACGCCTATGTGTCCGACAGGGATGCAGGCTTGAAAATAATCGACATTGACCCCCCTTCGACTGCGAACATCGTCAAGGAGATTGAAACGCCGGGCTTTGCTTGCGATGTTTTCGAGGATGCGGCCTATGTCTACGTCGCGAACAACACAGCGGGATTATGCGTGGTCGATGCCAACCCTCCGGACACGGCTTTCGTCGTTAAGACAATAGACACGAAAGCCGCAAACGCTCTTGAAGTTGCGGGCGGTTACGCATATTTATCCGGTTGGTATGGATCGTTGGATATAATTGACATCACTCCCCTTGAATCGGCTTATGTCTTAAAAACGGTTACGCTTCCAGGAGCAGTACATTCACTTTCAGTCGAGGGTGGTTATGCCTATGCCTTGAAAGCAAATCCTGCAGCATTCTATATCGTTGACATTGACCCACCGGAATCGGCGAATGTTATAAAAACCCTCGATGTGACTGGGTTTGCTTATGGCATTGAAGCAACCGATAGTGGCTTTGTCTATATACCCAACGGCGAAGCAGGCCTGAAGGTCTATGATGTTGACCCGCCGGGGTCGTCTGTCGAAGTGGACAGTGTTGATACCCCAGACACTGCAAGGGGGGTATATGTTGATGCTTCACGTACTTATATCGCTGATGGCGGTGGCGGCCTCCAGGTCATAGATGGACTGCCTGGTTCGGGTATGACCATCATCAAAGGGGTTGATACACCGGGTAACGCGTATGATGTGGTTGCTGACGGGGGCTATGCCTATGTCGCTGACTTTGAAAATGGGCTCCAGATCATTGATATTGACCCAATCGGCTCTGCTTCAATCATAGCAACTGTAGATACGCCCCAATGTGCCGTAAGGGTCTTTGTCTCAGGGAACATCGCCTATGTCGCCGATTTGCATGGGGGATTGCGCATAATAAAGTTATGGTAAGATTGCAGGGAATGAGCTTGAGTATTATTGGAGGATTATCATGTCATCTAATGAGCTTCGTTTCTCACTGTTGATTGTATTAGCATTTATTATGATTGGCTTAGGATGTTCAAGCGGCGGGGAAGCTCCTGTGACAACACCTGATACAGCAAGTAACCTAATTTCCAATGCTAAGGGAGATACTGGAAGGGTTTTATGGGGAATTTGGGAGATACGGTTCGACCCTGCAAGGATGTCCGTTGAAGTGGTTCCTGTTCGCGATATCCAGCTGCATTACGACATAACGACAATGATACTCCCACCCGCGTGCAGCAATTGTCTCGTCATCACAATAAACTCATTCGACACGCACACCCGAATACTCGACGCCGATGTCAAGCTTTACAACCCCTACCCGATTGCCGGGCACGATGTGCGAGGCATTCTTTTCACCAATAGTGCCGGGCATGAATTGACCAACCCCGATAATTGGACGGCGCTGTGGGATAAGCCCGGCGGGAAGGATATCAACCCCTTCAAGGCGTATGCAAAAGATGAGGCCAACCGCCTGTTCGCGGGAAAGGCTGAGCATACGGAAAAATTTCTGCTTAAGATGCCCAACCCTCCGCAATATAATGCCATCAAGTTTGCCGTCGACGCATCGTGGCCGGGTAATTGCAGGGAGCCGTATGAAATCAACAATTTCGAGCAGGAAATAATTGAACCTGATGTGGGAGCTTCAGGGGGTGTGAGTGTTGATGTGCGCGACTGGCAGGGGGATGTCAGCGAGGTAACAATAAATGCTCAGCCGATAACTGGCGAAGAAACAACACAGCTTACACATCTGAGTGCTGATACCTGGGGTGCACTTCTAACGAATAATGCCGGGGTACCAGCAGGAGACTATGAAACCACGGTAGCTGCAAAGTCGGCAAATTCCGGGAATATTATCCTTTATGATATAGTCAACATCACAATCAGCGGAATCCCCGACGCCCCGGTTGAGGTCACGCCACCCTGGCTTAACTTCGCCCCTATGGATATCTGCGTAGAAGGCAGTTATGCTTATATTGCAGGTGATGCCAACGGCTTTCATATTTTCAACATATCCAACCCATCGAAACCCGTATGGGTAAATAAGGTTAAAGGCGAAGGACGTGCGGTCAGTTTGACGGTTTCCGGGGGATATGCTTATATGCTGGACTACAAACTCGAGATAATCGACATCGACCCGCCGGAATCAGCTTATCTTGTGAAGGGCTTCGATCTTGGAGCCTTGGGATTTGGGATCGACCTTTCCGGCAATTATGCTTACATTGCCTGTGGAGAGAGTTTGAGGATTGTCGATATCAGTTTGCCTGAATCCCCACTACTCGTAAAGAGCATCGATATGCCGCCAGGCGCCGGCAACGTTGCCGTGGCTAACGGTTACGCCTTTGTGGCTGATGGGGATAATGGTATCCAGGTAGTCGATATTGAGCCGCCGGAATCGGCATATGTAGCCAAAACAGTTGATACACCGGGAAAAGCTTATGATGTGGAATTATCCGATGGATATGCTTATGTTGCTGATGGGGGATCAGGCTTTCAGGTTATGGATATTGACCCAATCGATGCAGCAGCAATTGTCAAAACAGTTGATATGGAATGGCCTTCAAGCTTAACAATTAGCGGAAACTATGCATATGTGACCAACGTCGACCTTCAGATTGTCGATATAAGTACCCCTGAAGAAGCAACGGTAGTGAAAAGTGTTGATATTCCGGTCAATGCCGCCGCGGTTGATGTGCAAAATGGGTACGCATATATCGCAGATGAGTTCGTGGCAATCAGGGTGGTTGACGTCACACCTCCCGAATCGGCTGAAATTGTAGGATCTGCAGAGACTCTCGGCCACATACATGGAGGGGCATACTGTAACGGTTACGTGTTCATGGGAGACAGCAGCACCGGTGTGAAGACAGTTGATGTGGACCCACCTGAGTCAGCCTATCTTTACAAAACAATCGGCACCAACGGCTCGGCGGCAAGAATTGCTGTTGATTCAGGTTATGCATATGTAGCCGATTGGAATGCTGGGCTCACAATATTGGATATCGACCCGGTCGAGTCGGCTTATATTGCGAAGTCGGTCGGCCCGTTCTACGGAGTTGGCGTAGCGTACCAGGATGGTTATGCGTATGTGCCAGGCGATAATGCGGGTTTGAATATTGTGGATGTTGACCCGATCGAATCAGCTTCGGTAGTCAAGAATATCAGCACTCCGGATTATGCCAAGGATATTGCGGTTTCAGGAAGCATTGCTGTTTTGGCAATTTATGACTCGGGGGTGCAGATAATTGACATCAGCGTTCCGGAATCGGCATCGGTTATAAACACGGTGGATACACCCGGCAAAGCACTAAATGTCGATATCTGTGGTGATTATGCATACGTGGCTGATTATATTTCCGGAATACAAATCATCGATATCAGTACCCCTGGATCAGCGGACATTTGCGGATTCATCCCTTGCGAATACGCATACGATGTGGTTGTGTCCAATGGGTATGCATATATAGCCGATTTGTCTGCAGGCCTTGTGACGGCTGATGTCGATCCTCCAGGATCAGCACATATCCTCGCGACAGTTCATTCCGATGGGTCATTCTACGGAGTATTTGTCTCAGGCAGTTATGCGTATTTGTGCAAGGATTACGGCGGCTTGGGGATTTTCAAGCTGTGGTAATAAAGTAAATTTAGATTTTATGATTGGGGAGGTTAATGATGTACCGCCTGGTATGTTCTCGTATTTTGGGGAGTATCTTGTCTTGTTTCTTATTTGCCATTGGATGCTCCAATGGCACGAATCAGAACATATCCTTCCCCCTCGAACCCGGAGCTGTGAAGGATTCATCATCAGCAGACATGACGGAAGCAAACCGCGTATTATGGGGCATCTGGGAACTCCATTTCGATTGCGGTGAAATGGAAGTGAGTGTCGAGCCGGTGCGGAATGTACAGCAACACTTTGATGTTACCGATATGATCCTTCCCCCCGCATGCAATGATTGCCTGCAAGTCACCATCAATTCCATTAACCCCGCAACTCAAATGCTCGATGCTGATGTGACCTTGCGAAACCCTTACTCCATCGCAGGTTATGATGTGCGCGGCATATTATTCACCGATGAAGCCGGGCATGAACTTGTTAACGCCGATGACTGGACGAAGCTATTTGATATTCCGGGGGGCGATACGCTCAACCCGTTCAAGGCATTCGCGAAAAATATGCCGCACCGTCGTTTTTCCGGACACGCCCAACATACTGAAAATTATCTCATCCATTTCCCAACCCCTCCGCAGTTTGAAACCATCACCTTCGCCGCGACAGCCTCATGGCCCGGCAACTGCAAGGAGCCATATTCAATTGATAATTTCGCCCAAACCGAACTCTATGGTTGCATAGGGGCGAAGGCTGATTTGCTCGTATATGTGTACGATTGGCAGGATGATATCGCAAAAGTAACTCTTGTCGCCCCGGAAATAACGGATGAGGATTTCACCCAGTTCACCAATTGGGGCGGGAATGTCTGGAGCCTGGAGATTGCCAATTTAACAGGTACTGCGCCGGGTGATTATAAAGCGCGACTTATCGCCACATCGTCCGGCTCAGGCTCGGTCGCACTATATGATTATGTCACTATCACGATTTCGGAAGGGGTCCCGTCCGGGGGATGGGCTGTCACGTGGGGAGGGTCTGTTTTTGAGTCCGAGCATGGGTTAGCCACGTATGGAACCGGCAATGCTTATGTAGTGGGCAACTATGAAGACACAATCGATTTGGACCCGGGTCCTGACGTTGATAATCATACAAGCATTGGCTCACGAGACTGCTATATATGCTCGTTCAATCCCACGGGTGTTTATAGATGGGCCGGCAGTTGGGGAGGAAACGGACTTGATGACATCCAAGGGGCAGTTGTGGACAATTCCGGAAATGTATACGTAATGGGGACATTTGAGAATACTGTTGACTTCGACCCTGGTCCGGGAGTCTTTTATATCGACTCTAACGGCGTCTATGATATCTTCATCAGCAAGTTCAACCCAAACGGCGGTTTCATGTGGAGCATCAGTTGGGGAGGAGCGGACACCGACTGGGGAAGGGAATCTGCTGTTGATTCGTCAGGTAATATTTACACCATCGGCTATTTCAAGGGCTTGGTGGATTTTGACCCCGGCCCGGGAAAGGAAGAGCATACTTCCGCTGATGCAATGGATTTCTTCTTGAGCAAGCTTGACTCGGATGGTGACTTCCAATGGGTGGCCATCTGGGATGCAGTCGAGAGCTATGATGTCGTGGTGGACGATGAGGGTGATATTTACCTTACCGGGAGATTCAGCAAAACAAAGGACTTCGACCCCGGAGCGGGCATCGACGAACATACTGCCATCGCCAACGATGATGCTTTCCTCATGAAATTAAACAGCGACAGCGAGTATCAATGGGGCGTCGCATGGGGTGGTACAAGTAGTGAGGAGGGGAGTGCGCTCGCTGCGAGCAAGTCCGGCAATATCTATGTCGCAGGTGTTTTCCATGAAACAGTCGATTTTGACCCTGGTGCGCCGGTTGTCGAACGCTCGTCAAATGGCTTTGAGTCGGATGTTTATATAAGCAAATTCGACCAGAACGGTTCGTTTCAATGGGTAAGCGCCTGGGGTGGAACGGGCCCTGACGATGCTCAAGGGGTTGCTGTAAGTGATGGCGATGATATTTACATAACAGGGGCTTTCGCTAAAACCGTCGATTTTGACCCGGGTCCGGGAGTTGTGGAGTATTCATCACAGGGTGCAGGGGATATTTACATTTGTAGATATGATGCAGCCGGCAATTTCCAATGGGCCCGTGCCTGGGGGGGAACTCAGAGCGATTCCTATTATTGCGGCGATATTGGCGTTGACGGTGTTGGCAATGTCTACCTGGCAGGCGATTTCGGAGATGTGGTCGATTTTGACCCGGGGCCGGGAATCGATAGCCATACTGCAACCGGCTCTTCAGATTTGTTCCTTGTCAAAATCAAACCGGATGGTTATTGGTAAGGCATATCAATTATCAGGGCGAAGCATTTGGAAGAACAAATGCTTCGCCCCTACAGACCATATGCAAATTGTCTGAGGATGTGTATGACATAGGGCCCATAAGGCCCCCCAGCGAGGCGGGCAGCCTTCTTATCCGTGTTAATCGAAACTGCCCGTGGAATAAATGCGAATTCTGCCCGGTTTACAAAGGGCGGAAATTCGAAAAGAAATCTGCCGAGGAGATTGAACAGGATATTGATAAGGCCCTTATTTACTATGGCTCACATGCGAAGTCAATCACACGCGCCTTCCTTCAAGACGCTGATGCGTTACTCATGAAAACCGCTGAATTAGTGGAAGTACTGCGATATTTAAAAGGAAAATTTCCATCCATCAACCGCATCACGGCCTATGCAAGGACACCAACCTTGGAGAGAAAAACGCTCGATGAACTCATCCAGCTCAGGGAAGCAGGGCTCTCGCGAATTCATACCGGCTTGGAGAGCGGCTATGCCCCGCTCCTGCAATACATCAATAAAGGCACCACCCCTGACCAGCAAATCGACGCGGGGCGAAAAGTCAAACAGGCTGGCATATCCCACAGCGAATACATCATGCCCGGTCTCGGTGGCAAGGCAATGTCCAGTGAACATGCATTGGAAACCGCCCGAGTTCTTAACGCCATTAATCCTGACTTCATAAGGATTCGTACGACAAGCGTACAGCCCAGCACACCTTTGTTCGACAAAATGGAGAAGGGGGAATTTGAGCTCTTGTCGGATGTAGAGGTCATTGAAGAACTCCGTTTGCTTATAGAAAACCTTGACGGCATATCAAGCACGCTCGTCAGTGACCACATGCTTAACCTCCTTCAAGAATTGAAAGGGACTTTCCCTGATGACAAGCAAAAGCTGCTCGACATCATTGACCGTTTCTTGGCTCTTCCCGCCGATGAGAAGCGCCTCTTTCAGGTCGGTGTGCGAATGGGGATAATGCGTGACATCGAACACCTCAACGATCCGATTATGAGAGCTTACACAGAGGACATGGTCAACCGAATTAATAGTATATGCGCCAGACGCGACGGCTTTACCGTCGATGGTTTCCTGCATGAAATATTCTATGGCCGCTTGTAATATTCCCTTTTTAGCCCCGTTACTTTAATTCCTATTGCTACTCCTGATGAATTAGGAAGGGATACTATTAACGGCTTCCTGTACCGACACAGGTTCAGCCGAGGTTATTTCTATCACTGATTCCGAGGGTATAGCATGAAAGTACGCAGTTTTTTCGTCAAACCGAATCTCCCTGAGAAACTCGAACCGCTCAGGGAATTGGCCATGAACCTCTGGTATTCCTGGAATTGGGAAGCCGTGCAGCTTTTCATGCGGCTTGACGCAAACCTGTGGGAGGAAACATCCCATAACCCGGTGGCCCTTCTTGGACGTGTCTCGCAGCAGAACCTTGAGGAATTGGCACAGGATGACAGCTTCTTGGCCGAACTTGAGGATGTGCAAAACAAGTTCCACAATTACATTAATCGCCCCAGTTGGTTCGAAAAAGCGCATCCGGGCAAGGACGATACGACCATCGGTTATTTCTCCTGCGAATATGGTCTTGATGAAACGCTGCCGATATACTCCGGCGGCCTGGGCATTCTCTCGGGCGACCATTTGAAATCATCCAGCGACCTCGGCATACCGCTTGTTGCTGTTGGGCTTTTGTACAGGCATGGTTATTTAAGGCAATACCTGAATATTGACGGCTGGCAGCAGGAGCGGTATCCGGAAAACGATTGGCCGAATATGCCGGTTAACCGTCTATGCGACGATGACGGGAATCCCATCAAGGTCCAGATAGAAGTCGGGGATGAGCAGGTGTGGCTGCAGGTATGGCGGGTCCAAGTTGGACGGGTCCCGTTGTACCTGCTCTGCGCCAACCGCCAGGAAAATACGCCCGCCCAGCGTGACATCACCAACCAGCTATATGGCGGCGACAGGGAGATGCGCATCAAGCAGGAAATCGTGTTGGGAATCGGCGGCGTGAAGATGCTCAGGGCTTTGGGAATTGAGCCTGATGTTTATCACATAAACGAAGGGCATTCGGCTTTTCTGCTTATAGAGCGGCTTCGCAGGCTTATCGAGGAGGAAGGGTTGTCCTTCGAAGAGGCCAAACAAGTCGTGTGGAGTTCGACTGTCTTCACAACTCACACCCCTGTCCCGGCAGGCAATGAGCATTTCGCCCCTGAATTAGTCAAGAGATACTTGTCCTGTTACGCACAAAGGTTGGGTATTGATTGGGAGACATTCCTGGGTCTTGGGCGGACCGACCCATCGGATAAATCCGAAGATTTCTGCATGACCGCCCTCGCCCTCAAGTTGGCGGCTCATTGCAACGGGGTAAGCGACCTGCATGGCGAAGTATCGCGCAATATGTGGCAGAACATCTGGCCAGGGGTCCCGGTTGATAATGTACCTATAGGGAGCATCACTAACGGGATTCATACGCATTCGTGGATAAGCCATGATGTGCGCGATATCTACGAACGTTACCTTGGCCCGAAATTTATCGACGAGCCGGGGGAATTGGGGATATGGGAACGTGTTGACCATATACCCGATGTTGAGTTGTGGCGAACTCATCAACGCCGCAGAGAAAGGTTAGTGTTTTTCGTAAGACGCCGCTTGATGGAAAGCCTGAAAAGGAGAGGCGCATCGCAGGGTGAAATAAGAGCCGCGGAATCGGTCTTGAATCCCGCTGCACTGACCATCGGTTTCGCGAGGAGATTCGCGACATACAAGCGCGGGACGCTGCTTTTCGAGGATATTGAGCGCCTGGCAAGGATTATCAGCAACCCGCAGCGCCCGGTCCAGATTCTTTTCGCCGGCCTTGCCCATTCGCAGGATAACCCGGGGAAGGAGATGATCAAGGAAATCGTTCATCATACCATGGATGAAAGGTTCCACGGGCACATCGTATTCATGGAAGGTTATGATATCAATGTTGCCAGGTACTTAGTCCAAGGAGTCGATGTATGGCTTAACACGCCACGTCGTCCGCTTGAGGCGTCAGGTACGTCCGGGATGAAAGCCGCTGCTAACGGAGCCCTGAATTTAAGCGTTCTCGACGGCTGGTGGTGCGAGGGGTATTCGCCATCGGTTGGGTGGGCAATAGGTTCAGGTGAAGTCTACGATAACCCGGATGAACAAGATTATATCGAGAGCCAGGCCCTTTACAATTTGCTGGAAAGAGAAGTCATCCCGCTATTCTTTGATCGCGACGCCTCTGACCTTCCGCGTGGCTGGATCGCGATGGTCAAAGAATCCCTTAAACATATCGCATCATATTTCAACACCAATCGCATGGTTATGGAGTACGCAAAACGTTTCTACCTCCCCGCGGCTGAATATCATGGGCTTCTTAGAGCCGATCTCTTTACCGGGGCAAAGGGCCTTGCAAGCTGGGTTAAGAAAGTAAGCACGACATGGCCTGGGATTGAGGTCGTCAAGCTTGATGCCCCGAGGACGAAGGAATCCCTGGTCGGTGATCATTTCCCCGTTGAAGCAGACGTGAATTTAGGGGGCCTTTCGGTGGAGGATGTGTTCGTCGAATTGTATTATGGGGAACTCAACGGTGACGGCATAATCGACCGGCCCAGGTGTATCACTATGGCCCCCCAAGAGAAAAAGAATAACGGTATTGTCAAATTCCGCGCAGGTATACCTTGCGAGCACTCAGGACGCATGGGTTTTGCCCTCAGGGTTTTGCCCAGGCATATATCCCTTGTTCATTCATTCCTTCCAGGGCTGATCGATTGGGAGTAAGCCCCCCGCAATTCTAAAACTAAGTGCATTATGTTTAGCAAGGGCGAAGCATTTTGCAGACAAAATGCTTCGCGCCTACTTGACCCCTTCCCCAACCATTAGTACGATTCCCAATGATTAAATATGGAAACCGACAGACCAAAATTGATTTATCTCAACAATTCCGCCACGAGCTTTCCTAAAGCGCCAGGCGTGGCGCAAGCCGTGAAAACCGCATTGGAAAGTGAACCGCCCGGTCATGGGCGCGGACCTGAACAGCAGGCGAAGGGTAGGATAACGCCCGATATGCTCCGGCACAGGTTGGCGAGATTCTTGAACGCCGCATCACCGAAGGATATTGCGCTGACATTCAACGCGACTGACGGGCTCAATCTTGCCATAAGAGGGCTAATGGAACCGGGCGACCATGCAATCTGCACCGCTCTTGACCATAATTCCGTCCTCCGACCGTTGGCTCATCTCAGGCGCGAGCATGATATAAATTACACCGTTGCGCATGCATCACCGAATGGTGAAATAGACATTGGCGATATCGAGAAGCTGATTGGGCCACGCACTAAGCTCATCATCGTAAACCACATCTCAAACGTCTCGGGATTCGTAACCGACATTTATTTAATCGCGGAGCTTGCGAACCGTCATGGCGTCATCCTGCTTGTTGATGCCGCGCAGAGCGGGGGGCATCTTCCGTTGAATGTAAGCCGTCTGGGCCGGGCAATGTTGGCCATCACAGGCCATAAGGGGCTTTTAGGCCCTGCCGGAACCGGGGCGCTATGGGTGCATCCTGACATAAAATTGAAGCCTTTCAGGGCGGGCGGAACCGGGGCATATTCCGAAGCGGAGTTCCAGCCCGATGAACGACCGTTCATTTTCGAGGCGGGAACCCCGAATTTACACGGCCTTGCCGGGCTGCATGCTTCGTTGGGATATATAATGGAGCGTGGTGTTGAGGATATACACACGCATGAACTTGACCTTTGCAAAATGGCATTCGCAGGTTTGAATGAAATCGGCGGCATCAATATATATAGGGCCGATTTCAAAGAACCACGTGGCGCTGTGCTTGGTTTTAACATTGATAATATTCCCCCGGCTGAAGCGGCAATGGCGCTTTACACCGAATTCGGAATTGTCGTTCGCCAGGGATTGCACTGCGCGCCATATGCGCATAAGGCAATGGGCACATTCCCCGAAGGGACGATAAGAGTCTCCACCGGGGCTTTCAATACGGAGAACGATATAAACCGGTTGTTGGAAGCCGTAAAAGCTCTGGGGAGGGGTACTGCCCCACGCGAGTGATATAAATTGGTAAATTTTATGTCATTTTTAGCAACAAGTTCTGTCATATTTAATTCCTCTACCCCATTCTAATCTAATATATACAGATTTCTGCGTAGAGAATCTGCAGTAGTATAGGTTTGCATGTTCAAACTAAAAGGAATAAAATTATTGGCGAATCGGAAAAGTTCATTTCTTGCGAAGTATGACCGTGGCGGGAATTGAGCTTTTTGCTGTTTTTGGCATCTTGTTATGGGTATGGCCAAGAAAATATTTAAATTTTCTCATGCGTTATGAAACTTAGGGCAGTACTTATCCTGTGAAGCGGAGAGATTGCGGACTATGATTGAAGTAAGAGACCTTTGCAAATCTTACGGCCCGACGAAGGCCGTGGACCATGTGAGTTTCAATGTCGAAAAAGGCGAAGTAGTGGGGTTCTTAGGCCCCAACGGCGCAGGGAAGACCACTACCATGCGCATACTCACCTGTTTCCTCTCCCCCGATTCAGGCACTGCCAAAGTGGGCGGGTATGATGTGGTCAAGCAACCCCTGCAGGTACGCCGCACGATAGGCTATCTTCCCGAAGGAGCCCCTTCGTATCATGAAATGGGTGTTGTGGATTACCTCAAGTTTATCGGCGATATGCATGAGATGGATAAGAGCAAAAGGGATGCAAGGTTCAGGGAGATGATTGATGTATGCGGGTTGAAGCCGGTAATCCACAAAGATGTCGGTGAGCTTTCAAAGGGATTCCGCCAGAGGTTGGGGTTGGCAGCGGCAATAATCCACGACCCGGATATACTTATCCTTGACGAACCGACATCGGGCCTGGATCCCAAGCAGAACAGAGATATACGCGAACTGATTAAAAATATCGGCAGCGAGAAGTGTGTAATCCTGTCTACCCATATTTTATCCGAAGTAGAAGTCACCTGTGACAGGGCAATAATCATAGACAACGGCAGGATTACCGCCCAGGGCACTGTTGAGGAACTCGGCAGGCTGGCACGCGGCGCTGATACATACTATGTAACTTTCAAAGGTGATCGTAATAGGATAAGGGAACATTTGTCCAAGTTCGGGAAAATCGAAAAATTCGAGGAACGCGGTGCCAATGGCGGATATTCCTTCGCCCTTATGAGCCGTTCAAAAGAGGATATCAGCGAAAGCATCTTCGACCTTGCAGTTGCCGGGGGATTCAAGCTCACCGAACTCAGGCACGAAGAAGCACGGTTGGAGGAAGCGTTCCTGCAGTTGACCAGGGCTGATACGCCAATAAGTGGGAAGGATTTGGGAGGGGGTGAGGCGAATGAGTAGGGTATCAACCATTTTCCGCCGTGAGATAGGTTACTACTTCAACAGCCCCGTCGCTTATATTTTTATAGATGTATTCCTCATCGTGACAGGCATATTGTTTTTCACAACTTTCTTTGAAGCCGGCCAGGCGGATATGACGAACTTCTTCATGCTGCTGCCATGGGTGTTTCTCTTCTTCGTGCCGGCGGTAACCATGCGCCTTTGGGCGGAGGAGAGGAAATCCGGCACGATGGAGATCGTCATGACCTTGCCGGTCAAGGATTGGGAAGTCATGCTCGGCAAATACTTCGCCTCATTGGCCTTCTTGGTCATTACACTGATCCTTAGCTTCCCCTTGGCCATTATATGTTACCGCGCTGCGCAAGTCAGCCCCGATGGCGGGCCGATTGTCGGCGGATACCTGGGGGCCATACTGATGGGCGGGGCATTTTTAGCCGTGGGGATATATTTCTCAAGCCTGACCGATAACCAGATAATCGCTCTCATCATCACAATAGTCTGCCTTGCGGTCCTACTGCTCATTGGAAACCCGATCTTCCTTAGCAAACTACCTTTATTGGTACAACCGTTCTTCGGTTTCATTGCGTTAGGAGATCATTTCGATTCGATTGGACGAGGGGTCATTGACATGCGGGACATACTATATTATGTATCGATTATCTTCTTCTTCCTTTTCCTGACGATGCGTTCAATTGAATCGCGGAAGTGGCGGTAAATTGTAAGTCGGAGTTTAATAGTTTTGGTGTGGAGCAGCCTTTCCAGGCTGCTCAGGATAAGGCAGGCTGGAAAGCCTGCCCCACACAAGAGATTGAAGTTTTATAGACCGATTGTTCTGATTCTGATTTGTTGATTAATGCTGAGGTCTAAATAGCTATGTTTCAAAAAATGACAAAGGCCACCGGGCATGTTGTTGAGATTGCAATAATCCTCGGGATATTGATACTTATCAACATCCTTGCATCGGGCTATTTTTTCCGGTGGGATATAACCGCGGATAAGCAATTCACCATCGACAAGGCTTCCAAGGAGCTGGTCGCCAACCTCCCGGATGAATTGAGGGTGACCCTTTATACCTCCCCCGACCTTCCCGCGCAGGGAAAAATTATCCACAAGAAAGTCCTCGATTTAATCAACGAATACCGGGCTTATGCCAACTCGAATTTTGTCTTCCGCGAGGAGCATCCCGATCCCGAGGACAAGGAAGAAGCCCAACGGCTGCAGATGCGTGGAATCCAAGCGCGACCTCTTCAGGCGATGGGGGGCGAGAAATTCGAGATAGCTAATGTGTACCTTGATTTATTAATAAGCTATGGCGATAAAAATGAAGCCATCCCGTCATTGCGCGGTTCAACCGGACTTGAATACCAGATTACCCGGGTAATCAAGAAAATTACGTTGAAGGAAGTCCCGAAAATAGGTGTCTTTGCAGGCGCAGGCCAAAAACCGTTAACTGAGGAGGGCATGTTCAAAGGCCTGGGGCAACTGCTGAGAACCGAATATGAAGTCCAGGATGTTGATTTATCGCGAGGCGAAAAAGTACCGGAAAAAGTATCGACGATGATTATCCTCAGCCCGGACACTTTCGGGCCGAAGGAAAAAATCGCGCTTGACCAGTTCATAATGCGTGGGGGGAAGGTCATCTTTTTCCTTGATGCCGTAGAAATACCATTCCAGGAAGGTTTACAGGCAAGGGCAAAAAAGAAACCCACACCGTGGGCGGATTTCATTGCGAGTTACGGCTTGAAGGTTCAACCCAAATTGGTTGGAGATCTTGAAAGCAGCGCCGGTTTGCCGCTGAGAGGTTATATGCTCCCGGTGAGGTATCCGCTGTGGCCCAAGGTAATCCAGCAGAACTTCGGCGATTTCGCGTTCACATCCAACCTCGAATCCGTCAACCTGCCCTGGGCTTCGCCGGTTGAATATTTGACCGGCCAAGTGGGCCAGGATGTCAAGGCGGGTTACATCTTCCACTCGACAGGTAAGGCTTATGCGATGGATGAGCCATTTAACCTTGATCCCACCCAGTTCGCCCAAAAGACTTTCACGCCCCCCTCAGAACTCGGGCAGTTTGAATTGGGTGCGATGCTCAGCGGCGTTTTCAAATCCAATTTTGAAGGGAAGCAGATACCGACCGCGCCAAATGCCGAGGGCATTGAAGAGCCTATCTGGAAGGATGAACTTGTTACGACAAGCGCACCCACGGACCTTATTCTCATAGGCTGCAGCAATTTAGTCTCGGACATAGGGTTGAATCAGGCAAGCGCCGTTTTCCTCATGAACATGGTTGACAGCCTCACCCTCGGCGGCGGGTTGATTGACTTGCGGTCTCGTGCAGTAACCGACAGACCTTTGAAGGCAGACCTTAGCGAGGGTGAAAAAACTTTCATCAAATTCTCAGGCATTTTTCTGATACCCATTTTGATTTCGCTTTACGGCTTCGGGCGCTTCATGTTACGCATACAGACAAAGAAGATGGTCGAAGCTAAGACATTGGGGGTTGATTAGTCCTCAAGCGAGGTGAGTCTTTCGTGAGAAGCAAAAGCGGCTTTATTTTCATGATAATCATTTTCGTCGTCCTGCTTGGGATTGTCCTGATGCAGAACAAAAAGCAGGAGAGAACATACAAGGAACAGCAGGAAGCAAAGAATATTCCGTTCTTTCCTGACTTCAATCCCGATGCGGTGGCCAATATCAAGGTCACAAAAATAAACGACAGCCTCGATTTCAAGAGGGAGGGGGGCTATTGGATGGTCGCGAATACCGGCATGTCCCCTCAAATAAAGGAAAACATGGAGAAGCCGAAAGAAGGAGAGCAAAGCACTGCCGAGGTGGAAGAAACCAGACAACCGGAGGAGAACTATACATACTACCGCGCCGACGAAACCCAGGTAACTGACGGCATTTTGAAGGCAATCAAGGATCTTAAGCGTGAGGAGCACGTCAGCCGGGATAAGGAATCTCATACCAAATTTTATGTCAGCCCCATAGTCGGAATCGATGTTACGGCCGAGGATACCGACGGAAATGTCCTTGCCCATTTCATTGTGGGGAAGGCTTCCGATATGACCTCAACGTCGAATTATGTCCGCCAGGCGGATGAAGACGATGTTTATGAAGTCCGCCAGGGATTGCAGAATCTTTTCAATAAACCGTTTAATGCCTGGCGTGACAAAACCATGTATCAATTCGACAAATCACTTATTAACAAAATCCTCTTTGTCGGTACGCCTGATGGTGATGTGGAATTCACCAAGGACGACTCCGGCGCATGGCATAATGAGACCATAGAATGGCCCTTCGATGAGGCGAAAATCAACACCGCAATCGAGACAATGAGCTACCTCAAGGCCCTTGATTTTGCGAGCCCTCATATCAGGCGTGAGGATACCGGCCTTGATGAATCAACGAAGAAGGTCGTGGTTTCGGGCACGGAGGGTTCGTACGAATTGATAATAGGGAACGCGACAAAGGATGGGAAGTATAATTGCTCAACCGGTATTGATGACTCAATCTATATGGCGAAGGAGTCGGATATCAAAGCAATCTTTCTTGAGCGTCAAACCCTTGAGAAATCCACGTCCCAGGCTCCTACGGAACAAGAGCAGGCAAAGGCGGAATAAAGGAATGCTCGAACCAAACGCTTTTCCATCAAGGCGCTATTCGAAAGCGCCTTTTTTCATCCGATTTCTGATCTTGTGCTGGAACTGAAGCTGCTGCTGGTGATAGGAGCCCCTAAGAATTGCCGATTGATGAAAAACATTATATAATAATATTAGGGTAGCAGGTTTATGGAGTGTCATCCCAAATATATGGGAACGCTTGGTTTTGTGCACCTTCAAAATATCCTAATCTTAAATCTGAGAGGTAGTTGATAAAAGATGATGCGACTAACCTTACTTCCGATAATCATGGTAATTTTTATCAGCCTCATGGGTTGCTCCTCTGACGGAACAAACCCGACTGCACCAATGGTTCCCACTGAACCGGCAACAGGTGGGCCTAATGAGGAACCGCGTGAAACAAACGCCCCTGCGGGCGTCTTAGGCGGTGCGGTGCAGCCTGACGGAGAGGAGCAGGTCAATATTTTGCTCGCGAAAAACGAGGGACATTATCTGATGTTCCTTTATGATTGCACATTTGACCCGAAAACGGGGGAAATCGAGGTCGTTGCCGACCGCTCCGGGATGAAGCACTGGAATGTAACAGCCTATGTTCTCCCACCGAACTGTAATGACTGCGTCAAAATGCAGGTAATCCATGTAGATTTCGCGAATAAAATCTATGATGTAAATGTGACCTTAAAGAATCCCACACAGCTGACAGCATATGATGCCAGGGGAATATTGCTGATTGGCAATCCTGCAGACACCCGTGAGCTCGTCAACGCCGACAACTACACCATGTTGTTCGATGACAGCGATCCTGCCGATATAAATCCTTTCAAAGCGTTCAGGATAGCAGACCCCAAACGCGCATTTCCGCCGGGGATCTCCGACACGGTGATGTACAGCGTAAAATTCCCTACACCGTCCAACTTTAATGTTAAGTACGTAGTTGATATTTCCTGGCCGGGGAACGCTAAAGAGCCCTACGACATCGCCAATCAAACCGTCGATGGTGATCTCGACACGGTAGGTACAGCCGAGGCAGAGATTTCATGTGATGTTCTTGACTGGCAGGATGATGTCGAGAGCGTCAAGCTGGACATCTCCGTTCTATCCGGCTCCCCCGGTGAGGTCGAGATGGTTCAAGAGGAAGGAACGCTCTGGGATATTACGCTGACTAACACCTTTGGCGCCGCCGCCGGGATCTACACTCTACCCATCATTGCGAAAAGCATGAATAACGAAATCCTTTTGTTTGACTATGTTGATGTGGAAGTCGTAGAGGCTTCGAATCACCCTCCTATATGGCTCATGGGACAAATAGGAATCATCGGGGTTGAAGCGGGGGATGGTTATGTTAAAGTGAAGTATGGCACCGCTTTAGACCCGGATGTGCCGATTACATATAACATCTATTGTTCTCCTGAAAACCCGGTTGATTTCGAGACTGTTGAACCTGCAAGTACACCAAACCCCTCGCCATATACCTGTAACGGGTTGGAAAATGGGAAGGTCTATTACTTTGCTGTTCGTGCAATGGACGGTAAAGGTTTGGAAGACAGCAATACCAATCAGCTCTCTGCTACCCCCCAAGTTATCAACGAACCGCCTCAATGGGTGGATACGGAGGGTATCACCGCTACAGGCGCGGGCCCTTATCAAGTTTCCGTATTTTACGGTGAAGCCATAGACACCGATGAGCCTGTTACTTACACCGTATACTATGATATAGGGCTTCTGTTCGATTGGGAGACAGCTAAAAAATCGGAAGGGAATCCTGGCAGCCCGACTTTAATAAAAGGTTTGGAGAATGGCAAGCTCTATCTTTTTGGGGTTCGCGCACGAGATGGTTTGGGATTAGAGGACGCAAATATGGAAACACTCGGGGCCATGCCAGTTAATCTACAGCCGGTATGGGATGCATTCCCACCAGGAATCCAGAACGCTGTGGCAGGTGATGGAGAAGTATCAGTGATTTTTGGCACCGCAACTGACCCGGATTCCTTGGGCGGCTCTGTTTCATACAATGTTTATTATTCAACTGAATTAATTAAGAGCGAAGAAGATATACAACTTGCCGGGGCCAAGTTGAGTCAACCCGGCAGCCCCGTCGTCATCTCACCTTTGCCCAATGATATCCCATTTTATTTTGTCGTACGCGCCATGGATGAATTCGGCCTGGAGGATACGAATCTGAATAACAGGATGGCCACACCGGAAAACCAACCGCCGGTGTGGGACGGCCCCGCGGGTGTCCAGAATCTTATTCCAGGCAACGGGAAGATTACTGTTGAATATGGGGTCGCCACCGATAAAGATACTCCTGTTACATATACCGTCTATTATAGCCTTTCTGATTTAGATTTCTGGGATGTTGCTTTCAAACTTGAAGATCAAACCGGCTCACCGAGCGTGATAGAAGGCCTATTCAATGATCTTGAATATTTCGTAGGCGTACGCGCCCAGGATTCGAAAGGTAAAGAGGAGAAAAACATTTTCATCCTGTCTGCAACTCCTTCCTACGATAACCAGCCTCCCACATGGGATACAACCGTGGGTGTGCAAGAAATCATCGGCGGCGATAAATATGTTTCGGTAATCTATGGCACTGCCTCCGATCCCGATATCCCTGTTACATATGTTGTCTATTATTCCGAGACATCCCCCGTCGACTTCATTAAAGCACATAAAGTACCCGACCCCGATGGGTCGCCAACAATCGTCAGTCCGCTTGATAACGGCGATATTTATCACTTCGCTGTAAGGGCAAAGGACAGTTTGGGCCTTGAGGATAACAATACGGTTGAGTTACCGGGAGCGGCCGTCAACCAGCCGCCGGTTTGGGTTGATACTGTCGGTATTACTGATGTGCAGGCTAACGATGAATATGCGCTCGTTTATTTCGGCACAGCGAACGACCCTTCGCCGCCCGTGACATACAATGTATATTGGGATGACGAATCCCCCATAAATTTCGCCACCTGCGATTCAATCAAGGGCAAGACGACTTCACCCGTGTTTGTAAGCGATCTGACGAACGGTGAGACTTACTGGTTTGCAGTACGTGCTCAGGATGGCGAAGGGCTCGAAGATACTAACACCAATGAATTGTCCGGAACGCCCCAGGAGCAGCCGCCGATTTGGGACAGCACGGTAGGCATACAAGGGGCAATTCCCGATGATAAAAAGGTGACGGTTACCTACGGAACCGCATCTGACCCTGATATGCCGGTGACATACAATGTGTATTATTCTGAAACAAGCCCAATCAATTTCAGCACTGCCAACAAACTTGAGGCACAACCCGGCTCCCCAACGGTTGTTACAAATCTGACTAACGGCCAAAAATATTTCTTTGCAGTTCGCGCCCGCGACGCAACCGGCATGGAAGATAATAACACTATTGAATTATCCGCCACCCCTTCTTACAACAACCAGCCCCCTCAATGGGATATTCCACCTGGCGGTATTACGGACGCTACCGCAGGTGACCATAAGGTGACCGTCAAATACGGAACCGCATCAGACACCGACTTGCCGGTTACATATAATGTCTACTGGAGCGAGACGACCCCTATCAACTTCGCAACAGCTTATAAGAAGATCGGTCAGCTTGGTTCACCAACTGTAGTGGACAATCTCGTAAACGATATTCCGTACTACTTTGCCGTAAGGGCTATGGATGGCCTTGGTGCGGAGGAGAACAATACCTTTGAGCGTTCGGCTACCCCCAAGAATAAGCCACCAGCTTGGGATGATACAGTGGGTATCACAGACGCTGTTGCGGGTGATCAACAGGTTACAGTGTACTATGGCACGGCATCCGACCCTGATTTGCCGGTGACTTATACTGTTTATTATTCAGACCACTCTCCGTTCATCTTTCCGACAGCATGGAAGATTGAAGGGGAGACGGGCTCACCGACGGTTGTTGGGGGTTTGACAAATGACATACCTTACTACTTCGCGGTCAGAGCCAGGGATGGTGAAGGGCTTGAGGATAGCAATGTTGTTATTCTGAGTGCCACCCCTGAAACCGGCAACACGCCGCCCGTCTGGATCGGTCCGGCTGGTGTACAAATAGTGATACCATTAAGCCAGGCTGTTCAAGTCATCTATGGCACCGCCACCGACCCCGACTTGCCCGTTACATATAGGGTCTATTACGATACAACTCCCATTAATTGGAGTTCAAGCCCGTATATTACCGATGATTCATCACCCACAACCGTGAGCGATTTGAATAATGCTTATGTATACTTCTTCGGCGTAAGAGCAGTGGATGGCTTGGGGCTTGAAGACACGAATACAAAAACGGTCCAAATGTGCCCTAATCTACCACCTGAATGGGAGGGGCAAGCCGGCATTATCGATGCCATACCGATGCTTGGAAAGGCGAAGATAACCTTCGGGACCGCGAATGATGTTGACGGCGTCAGCTATAACATCTACTACAGCAAAACGAGCCCCATTAACTTTGGCACAGCCACCAAGATAACCGGTATTACAGGTTCGCCCTATATTGTCAGTCCGCTTGACTATGGTGATACATACCACTTCGCAGTAAGGGCTGTTGATGATCTGGCGTTGGAGGAAAAGAACACTAATGAAGCCTCTACTGTAATCTGGAGGTTACCAAGTACTAAATGGCTTCAATCAACAGGGTCCCCGATTTTATCATCACCGAACAGGCTGGATGTCAACTCGGATTCAAAAGAGGAAATCCTAATAGGCGGGCAGGATGGAGACATGAAAGCACTGAATGTTGATAACGGCATGCCTGTATGGTCATATCCCGTAGGAAACATTATCGATTCCAGCCCCTGCCTTGCTGATGTCAATGGTGGAGTACTTGATGTTGTCTTCGGTTCTAATGACCACGATGTTTACGCCGTTGACGGCGTCACAGGCGACTATATCTGGAGTTTCCCAACCGCAGGTGCCGTGACATCAAGCCCGGCATCGGGGGATGTTGATAATGATGGGGATGTGGATGTTGCCTTCGGGTCGTATGATAATAGTGTTTATGTCGTCGATGCCGCATCAGGTACTGAAGTCTGGCACCTTCCGGGCGGCAACCAGTTCAAATCATCCCCCGCACTTTATGATGTCACGGGGGACAGCAAATTGGAAGTATTCATCGGGTGCACCGACGGGAAGATGTACTGCTTCAACGGTACCGGGGCAGCCGAAGTATGGCATTACACCACATCGGCTGCGATTAACTCATCGCCAGCCATAGGGGACGTCGACGGCGACGGAAATAAAGAATGTGTTTTCGTCTCGAATGACGGCTACCTGTATGTACTTAATGCCACAACAGGCGCATATAAATGGGATTTCAACCTTGGTTCCGCATCGCTTGCCAGCCCCGCCCTTGGCGATGTCAACGAGGATGGCGGAGTGGATATCGCCATAGGGGCCGCCGGGGGTATAATGCGGCTTATCAACGGCAAGACCCACCTGCTGCTCTGGTCAACGCCCCTTACAGCCCAGATTGATTCACCAGCTGCCTTAGCGGATTTAACAGGTGATGGGGTCCTCGATGTTATTGTCGGAACCAACAACAGCGTGTTATATTGCCTTGATGGAACCAATGGCGCCCAGGCATTCAGTTACAATGCGCTTGGTTCCATTCAGACTGCACCTCTGATATATGATATTGATGATAATGGATTATTGGAAATTGTGTTCGGCGTCGCGACAGGAACCATCTATGCACTCGATACGGATACTCCCACACCGGCTACCGCGGATATTATCTGGCCGAAATTCCATCGCACAACCAACAATCGCGGCGTGCTCTAAAAGCACTATCGAATAATAAATCAAAGCCCCCTCGGGGGCTTTTTTTTGCCAAACAGGGTAGTGCTGTCTATTGCCGGGTGTCGCCCACAGCCGAGCCTACGAGGATGTGGGTGATCGATGAAAAAAATCTTCCTATGTGGGGTCGAGGCTATTGCTCGATATAATACCCGCCGAAGTAGCTGTCATCCCGTACCAGCCTTAATTTCCGCGCGGCGCATGTGCGGTAATTCATCCCCGGCATCATTTCAACCTTGCCGCATAACACAACCACCCAGCCCGGTCCACCGGCATAAAATGCATCCGACACGGTAAGAGGCTGCCCGGACGGGTCACCCAGCAAATCCTTATTAGCACTAATGGAAAATTGTGTCTTTGACATGCATATATTAAGCCGGGAACCGAATTCATCCTCGATTTGTTTCAACTTGCGGTCAGCTTTGCTCTTATAAATAATCTCCCCCGACCTGTAAATCTCCCTCGCGATGACTTCCACCTTCTCCTTGAGCGAAAATGACAGCGGATACAGCGGTTTATAACTCTTGGCGCTCTGGTGCCTGGTTGATTCAATTGTATATACTGCCAATTGCGCCAACGCCAAAGCCCCTTCGGCACCGTTTTTGTAGCCGGTGTGTTCAACGGCGGGTGTACCGAGTTCGTCTGCGAGATATTTCTTGATCGTTTCAATTTCATCATCCGTATCCGTGTCAAATCGATTGATAGCCACAATGACCGGGATGCCATACTTGCGCATGTTCTCAGTGTGTATTTTAAGATTCGCCATACCAGCGATACATCCCCGCGTATCGGGGGCGTAATTATACTTGGCTTTCTCCGCTGTATTTTTACCGAGCGGCGCAAGCCCGGCCTGGTTTTTAAGGTCCCGCGTTCCTACAACAATAACCATCAATGCGGGGGTTTTTTTCGACGCCCTGAATACGAGGTCATGCATCTTCTGGCCGCCCAAGTCCGCCGCGAACCCGCCCTCGGTCACAACATAATCGGACAATTTACACGCCAAATTCAGCGCTGCGATTGATGAATTCCCATGGGCGATATTCGCGAACGGGCCGGTATGAATGAATCCGCCGCTACCGGCGATTGTCTGCACAAAGTTGGGGTTGATGGCTTGCTTAAGAAGCGCCACGACAGCATCGACCAGGTCCATCCGGCCTATTGTCATCAATCTTCCATGGTTTGTCCGGGCGACACCGATACGATGCACGCGTCTACGCAAGTTTTCAATATTCCTGCTTATTCCGAGCGTGGCCATTATTTCCGACGCCGCGGTGATAATCCCGCGCCCGGCAACTATGAAATCACCGGCATTCTTGCCGTTGGGGCTGAGTTGAAATACGCGGATTGAGCGGTCGCAAAGGTCATAGCATATCGGCCAGTCGATAGAGTTCGGATTTATCTCATGAATATTTTTCCTGTCGTACGCCATCGCCATCAGCACCGTCCACACAAGGTTATGGGCCTGTGTGACGGCCGGGATGTCGCCCGTAAAGGCGAAGTTGATATCCTCCATGGGCAGTACTTGGGAATATCCCCCACCGGCTGCTCCCCCCTTCATCCCCAAAGTCGGGCCCATTGAAGGCTCCCTGAGGACAAACATCGCCCTCTTCCCGATACCCGATTCGCGAAACAACAGGTTTAAGGCGTCCGTGAGGGCAATTGTGGTTGTAGTCTTACCCGAACCCTTCGGCGTGGGGGTCATAGCCGTTACGCCGATAATCGCCCCATCCGGCTTGCCGTCAAAAAAACGCTTGGCCACGGTGTGGTCAACCTTTGCGTATAAATGCCCGTATGGGAAAAAATCATGGCGGTTTATGGGTATTCCATATTCTCCCGCTATCTCCTCAATCGGCCTTATATGAGCCAGAGCGTCTGCTGCAATGCGGAAATCAGGCGGAGTGGGATATTTAACCTCGAACATCATTACACCTCAGAGAATTTCAGATCGTCATTATAAAGCAAAATGGGTGCATTAGATGCGCCCATTGCAATGTCATCACGACAATCTAATATTAAAATATCTTATCTACACCCCTGGGGTGAAATCGTTGATTGAATCCTGCAGCAGCTTCCGGGCATACTTGAAGTTGTGAACACCTGTGGAGCCATCGGCGCTGACGAAATCATAGTTGAACTTGGCGCGGACATAGCTGAGGCCGTTTTCATCTTCAGCGGTAGCTGCATCGAGCTTAGCTTTCAACTCGTCCAATAAACCCTGGATAATTGTCTGCTTTCCATTCCGGTCAAATGTCTGCAGCCCTTCGTGGCATTCCCGGCAGGCTTCTATACGAGGTTCAAAAGTATGGCCGGATATTGCAGTATTACTCGTCGCGTCAAACGGGGCTGTATACATATGGCATGCAGCGCACGATTCCTCAATCTGCGTATGGTAGGAGTTCGTGTATACCTCTCCCGGGAATTCATAACCGCCAACACCGGTGTACATTTCAACAGTGGAATGATGCACGCTCTCACCCGGAACCGGTTGCTCGTCCGTGTGGCATCTCCCGCAGAGGTCACGCACAGGCGCCCGAAGCTGGAACTCGTTCTTAACCGAATGTGGGTCGTGGCATACTACGCATGTAATACCTAATTTGAAGTCCTCCGCCTTGGCATCAGCCGGTACGCTCGCAGCGAAAATGTAATCCGCCGAGTGGCATTGCTGGCATTCGGCTGTGAAGTGGGTGGAATTCTGCCATTCCAAATTCGCCGTAGCGTGGATGCTATCCTGCCATTCAGTGTATGTGGGGTGATGAGCGCTCGCGTGGCAGGTGCCGCAGATTTCCGAACTCAGGGGCGATGCAAGAGGGATGTAATCATGGATATGATTGCCTCCCGGCCCATGGCAGTTCTCACATTGGACACCACCGAACTTGGCTGCTGCAAGCGGGTTCGGGTCATCATAGCCCCCGTTAGCAGGGTTATTATCAAGACTGACCACATGGCATGGAGTGCATGAATCGGAGCGATGGTCGGAGGCAAGGAGGTCCGTAAGGGCGTTATGGTGCCCCGTCTGGGCCCATTCCTCGCCCTTCTCAATATGGCATGTGGTGCATACTTCTGCTCCGATGTAACGCGGCGTAACCAGGTCGGGTGCAGTGGGCTCGGCATTAGTGCCGCACCCTATGTAAATTACAACTGTCACTACTAAAATTGGTATCAGAAACAACCATATTCTCATGATCTCACCTTTACATAATATTAGTCATAATCGTAATGAACCCCGGTATATCTTCGGGAAATCACCATTTCCAGTTTAACCTCATTAATAGAAGCTTCACGTCGTAATCAAGCGGCATCAGAGTATCAAAGTCCCCATCGACCTTGTCATATTCAATGCCAAAGTTCCAATCCTTGTTCAGCTTATAATCGATGCCCAACTTTATGTTGCTCTGGTCGTAACCATCGGCCCCTGTTACATCGTATTTCCAGAAATCGCCGTGGAGGCTCCACATTTTTGCGAAGTCCCACGTGAGTCCGCCGCCATATTCCCTACCCTTCTGCTCCCAATCCCTTAATTCCTGCTGGACGCTGCTGGTCCTTAAAAAACCGCCGCCGAAGTAAGCCCAGAGGTTCTCAGTGACCGGGCCCGTCCAATCGATGGTGAAATGCTCATCATCGTTAGAACTGCCGCGTTCCGCATTGGACCGGTCGTTGGTGGTGTACTTAAACTGCCAGTTACCGGTCCCTACACGCCCCTTACCGGGACGATAACGCAAGATATAAACATTGTGGCTCTCAGCATCCCACCATAAATAAGCCGACCCGGCTTCAGGGAAGCTTGCGTTATAAAGGCCGCGACGTTGAATCCACGACCAGTCGGCAGTCGCATCGAAGTTGTCCGAAATGGCCCAACGCCCGCCAACCTTGCAGCGGTAGGTGGTAATAGTGTCCCCAATAATGCTCCCAGCCACCGGCGCGGTAAGCGTGGGGTCAGCGAAGAATTCCAGGGCCGCTGTTCTATCCGGATGGGATTTATCGGCTCGCATAATATCAAGCGAACCGTTGAGACTAAGGTTGGGGCCAGCCTTCCACTTTGCCCCGATATTGAATTTACCGATATCACCTTCGGGATGCATACGCGAAGGGCCATCGCCGCGTTTATCCCAGCTTAAGCGACTTGTAAGGTTCAACGTGTCAATTCCCAATGCATTCAGGAACCGTGCATATGCCCCCACGCGGATGCTTGAGCCGCCTGTGTCGGAATCCACATCGCTCGTGTTGTACAGAATATTGGCTTCGATATAATCCTTTTCCCCGAATTCACGCCCCGCCCGGAAGTCCCAAGTATTATGGGTCACATCATTTAAGCCGGTGATGTTCCCATCCATCGCGCGACGCTTGTAGGTGAGTTTAGCCGCCCAGTCCATTATGTTGAAATCATACCCAAGGTTGATATCCTTGGTCTCCCATATTGTATAGAGCCGGTCGGCAGGAGTTAGAGCTTCGCCATTAGCCCGATATGAATAACCGACACTGAAATTATTCCGGTTGATACTCCCCATCTCGAACCCCAAATTCACATCATTTCTTTCAGCCGGGAGCCTTGAGGGAATCTCAAAATGCTTGTAATAATTATTCTCTCCCCAAAGACGCCACTCCCCAAGCTCCTTATACTCGGATGACCCCCGCCAGCTCGGGGACCAGGTATCGGATAAATCCAATCTAAAAATCGATTTGTCACTCGCCCAGTTGAGGTAATCGAATTTCTCAATGAAGAACGACTTGCTTTCGAATGGGTCTTGATAACGGGCGAAGAAAGGTGAGTCCTCATTTTTCGCATCGAGCTTAAATATAAGTGATAATATGCCCTGGGAATCAGGCAGGGAATCGAGATAAGTCAATTCAGGGGGCCCATTGCCTTCAGCTTCATCAGCCATTGCACCCGCAACAGGGAGTAATGTAATAAACAAGGCAATGGCTGTAATTGAGATATTCTTAAAGGACATTACACCCTCCAGATTCATTTACTTCAAGAACAATGAATTGGAATAAGAACCATGAATCTCCGAATGGCAGCCGGACGCCCAGCATGTTCCCGGGAAATGGTTGCCGCGGCCCATTTCCGAGTGACACTCAAGACACAGCCTTTGCGGGTATCTTATAAGATTATCGGTGTTACTCCCGTGAACGAAATGGCAAGTCAAGCATCCTTCGCCACCGGAGGCCTGGTCAACATCATGGTCATAGGCAAACGGCCCTTCTTTGTCCCCGTGGCATTCGAAGCACAATTTATCCGTTTCATCCCTGAGTTGCCGCTCGAATTTTCCTGAATGTGGGTTATGGCATGAGACGCAACTGATTTGGCCTTCCTCTACGGGGTGATGCGAACGCATATTGAGTTCCGCCCTTTTCTCGGTGTGGCACTGGAAACACACCTCGATTTTCTCGTCCTTGACCAGGAAATATTTATATTCCGAATGGCCGCTGTGGCATGCCAAACAGCTCAGGTCCGCATAAGAATGCTCGCTGAGATTCCACTCCTGCGAATTAAAAGACCTAAGGTCGGAGTGGCATCTTGAGCAGAGCTTCACGGCATCGTCGATTTCAAGCTTGGCGGGTTGGATGATGCCGGCAACATCCCCATTATGCGCGCCGCCAGGGCCATGGCACGCCTCGCATCCATAGCCATAATCCGGGTTTTCCTTATCCCTGTCTATCAGCGAAACATGGCTGATCAACGACTTCGGGGCCCTGTCAGAATGGCAGAGAATGCATTGCTCACTACCTATTCTCTCAGCCCCGGCGCCTTTATAAGTGTCAAGATATAGACTATCCTCGGGCTTGGGGGTTTCTTGAGTCCAGCCGACCCCGTAAATTGACAACCATAAAGCGAATATGGTCACACCCCAGGCTATCGTAACTAATCTTTCTCTGTTCCGCATATTTCTGGAGCTCCCTTCAGAGTCACTACACTATAGCACCCAGCAATTCAAAAACCAACGAGCCTATGCCATACATTAACGAGAATGCTTATCATTAAAGTATTGTTACAATTCTAACCTCGTTTGGGGGTTTGTCAAGAAAAAAGAGCGATATAACAATTGTCCCCCTTAACCCTGGCAGGTGGAAACAATGTTAAGAAAATACGGGGTTAATATTCTTTATCGAAAAAATAGTGTTCGCGGAAGCTTTTGTTTTCAATGGAACCGATACGAACGACCGGCCAATACCTGAAAAGTGCCCGGCCGATAACGTTCTGGTCAGGGCACATCCCCCACACATGGGAGTCCTCGGATTCGCACCGGTTGTCGCCCAAGAGGAAGTAATACCCCTGGGGGACTTCTTTAGGGCCGAAATAGTAATTCGGCGGGGTGGTGATATATGGTTCATCAAGCAATTTTCCGTCGACAAACACGCCCACACCCGCACGCACTTCGACCGTCTCCCCCGGCAAGCCGATTACGCGCTTGATGAACCTTACGTGCCTCAGATTATTGGGCGGGTAGAAGATGACAATGTCACCACGATTCAATTCGCCAAAGTGAAGGCTGATCTTGTCAACGATAATCTTATCGCCCTGTTGTAAGGTGGGAACCATCGAACGGGTAGGAATATAATTTGCCTCTGCGACAACCGCCCTGAATGCAAACACAAAAGCCACAAGTACGATTATATCCCTTGCCCAGATCAATAGAGGGCTCAACCCTTCACGCTTGGGTTCGGGAGGCTCTTCTTCTTTTTCAGCGTGGCGTTTCTTCGAATCCATAGTCTTCATTGCTCCCTATAATAACATCAATCTTCTTTGACTATCAATCAACCTTTCAGGTTCAACCCACATTCATCGGAATACCCAACACCACCAATTCCCTCCTTTCCATTACCATACTTGCCCTTGAATAAAATTCCCTGAAAAGCCGCAACGCCCTTCATCGAGGCTTCCATCATGATATAATCAAGAAGAAGTCCAATCGGCTGTTTACCGGCTCGCTGGAGGTGTCGGAACATGACGCAAAAAAAAGGTCAGCGCGGCTTTACCATGATAGGCATTCTTATTGCCGTCGTCATTGTCTGCATATTGGCCGCAGGCGGGTTGCAGGTATATACGGGCGTGAGTTCCCCCGCTGTAAGGTATAAACCCAATACCGTGGTCGGGGGTCTGGATGTTACCCTTCTCAAGACCCGCTTGCAGGAACTTGGGATGGAGCAAAACCTCGAATACAGCATGCGCCAGCGTTATGTAACCAATCTCCAGGAACTGCTTAACCGTGCGCTCGGCGTGGGGTATTTTCCCAACGCCAAAGACAGGGTGCCGGCAATCCCCATGTTCGACGTCAAGATGGAAGTCACATCCGATGGTTTCGTCATCAAAGCTATCCCCAGTCCGCTGGCAGGGGCACCGCGCGATTCCCCGACTTATGTCATCGACAATACACTGCAGATACATGAGGAAAAATAACTTCATCACTGGAGGCTGAAAAAAATGCCTGTTTACTTCAAGGAATTGAAGCCGATATTCGTGGGGATGTTATGTATCCTCTTGTTTTCTTTCCTCGTCGGTTGCTCACAGAACGTAAGTCCCCTGTCGGAGCAGTTGCAGGATACCAAGCTGATATCCAACGGGAACCTGGCTGGGCAAACCGACCGGTACTTGCTGGCTTATTTCCGCCTCTATCCCGACCCGGAAAACCTGCGCATAGACGTGGAACCACTTCGGCATCCAGCGGGCCATTTCAATGTAAAGAGCTTCCTTCTCCCGCCAAACTGCAACGGTTGCATTGAATTCATCGTACATTCCTTCAACCCGACGACCAGAATCATGGATGTTGATGTGACGCTGAAGAATCCAACTTTTCTTGTGGGCTATGATGTCCGTGGGATCCTTATCGCCAATAATACCGGGCATGAGATGACAAATGCCGATGATTGGACAAAGCTCTTCGACGATTCCAACCCTGCCGACATCAATCCCTTCAAAGCATTCGATGTTGACGATGCTGAGAGAAAGTTCAATTTCTATGAAACGGATACACGGAAGGTCCTGTTCAAATTACCGAAGCCGCCCAACTGGGGTGGGTTCGACTACGCTGTGGACGCCTCCTGGCCAGGACATTGCAGGGAGCCTTATGAGATAGTTGGTTTTGTCCAGGATGGGACAATCGCGAAACTATTCGACGCCGCCAATTTGAGCGTTGTAGTCCATGACTGGCAGAATGATGTAACCGAAGTAACGATTGATGCAACCCCGATAATGGGGGAAGTCATCAATCTCTCAAGTACCACCGGCGATACATGGTCCGGTGAAATCGTGAATACACTTCTTCCCAACCCCGGCGTTTGCCGCCTTCTCGTCAGCGCATACTCCCCTAATAACCCAGGGTGGTGGCTTTATGACTATGTCGATGTCGTGGTCAGCGTGCCTGTTTACCAGGACCGGATAACATTCACTTCCGACCGTAACGGCAACTGGGATATTTTTCTTGTGAACCCGGACGGCACGGGGCTTGAGCAGCTTACAATCGAGGACTCGAACGATGAAGCGCCCGATTTCAGCCCGACCGAGCGTAAGATTATTTTCGTCAGCGACCGCGATGCACATCAGGGCGCGCCGCCGAACAATGTTCTTAATGAATTATACGTATATGACATCGATTCGGGAGGAACCGCAAAAAAATCCGTTGTATGCCAGGCCCTTTATCCCGACTGGTCGCCTCCCGATATGATACCCGGCAGCAGTTATGCCCTGTTTATCACATCCTACCTTGAATGCCTGCCCTCAGATGCCGAGAAATACATCGGTTATATAGACCTTGATACAGCCGAGGTGGACTATCTGCCGACAGGTTATCTGACCCAATATCGAACCGACCCGGAATTCAGCCCCGACGGCTCAAAGGTTATTTTCACTGAATTCGCCCTCGGCAATTCGAAGGTGCATGAGTATGATTTCCCATCGGGGGATAACGAAGTCACACTGACCGACTTCGGGATGGAATTTGATTGTACATACAGTCCGGACGGAAGCATGGTTGCCTACGCATCCACGCGGAAAAACAATACGGATATTTTCACTATGAATTTGGACAGCCATGTGGAGACACGCGTTACTGACAGCATCGAGACTGATAAGCAGCCCGCCTTCTCTCCCGACGGTCAGCGGATTGCGTTTGTTTCTTACAGGGACAGTGGGGTTTATGCGGATATATATGTTACTAACTTGACTGGGGATTATTTCTTCAACATCACGAATACTCCCACAAGCGACGACCTTTCACCGTCGTGGTCAAATAATATATTTTAGTAAATTATTAGACTGTAAAACGTAACCCGGCATTTCGACGCCGGGTTCTTATTGTTCTAACGCGAAAATGCCGGCATCAGAATGCCGGTTTACAGACGATGAAAGGCTCTATTGTCCCACGCCATTCTCCTCGGGAACCATCTTCCCGGGTTCACCCATTTCCTGGAATATAGGATAAACGATTTCTATCCTGGCGTTGTCACTAAGCTGTTTGAGCCATTGCCCCAAAGGTCCCTCGATCTTTGTGGTGAGCAATTTTGTTTCGATAAGCGGCTTCAACTCCTCGAGGCTTGGCTCATAGGCATCGTGTTTTTCATTGGTCATCACAATGATGAAATTATTCTGCACTTCAATAATATCGGAATATTGCCCTTCGGAGAGGGAAAAGATGGCATCTTCAATTTCCTTCGGTAAGCCTTTCGTTTCCCCCTTTGCGATGACGCCCACTTTACCGCCGTCCTTGGAAGTAAGCTCATCCACAGAAATTTCCTTTGCAACCGTCGCGAAATCATCACCGTTCTTGAGCCGCCCCAATGCCTTTTCTGCAGTTGGACGGTCGGTCATGACAATCCACGAAAAGCCGGCGCTCTCCGGCATAAGGAGCTTATCGATATTATTCAAGTAAAATTGCAGGATATCATCATCTGAAACCTTTATATTGTCATCCTTTATAAGTTGTTCTGACTTTTTGTTGATTACATTCACCGCGAGAACTTCCCTGGCAAGGGCGGTCGCCACAAGATCCAGGTCAAAGGCATTGCCCAAGGAGTTCAGCTTCTCCTGGCTGTATGTCTTTTCCAAGAAATCCCATCCGTCCTGCTTATTCAAGGTAAGCCCAAACTGGGATGCCTGTTGTTTTAAAAGCAGATGTTCGACAAGCTTATCGACGATCTCGTTGCCGTGCTTGCCCATGAGGAAATAAAGGAATTCTGTCTCGGATACATCCTCCCCGTTAACCCTCACAACAACCGGGTTAATTAAAGTCTTTACCGCGGCGTATGCAATGGTTGAACTTAGCAGCAACACTACCGTAAGGGCTGTCGTTATAACCCAATAGATTTTAAAAGCCTTAGCCTGTTTCATAAATCTACTCCTTGTTACCGAAAAACAATGACGTCGGAACACCATATCATTCGCCTGTATTTCAAAGCCAAAATCCTTATGGTCATCCCTTATATCAGCTTCATTATTTCGTCCCATATTTGCCCGGCGATATTGTCTTTGCCAGCTTTTTTCAGATAGACCGGCTCTGTCCCAGGGCGATGCAACTCGACTTCGTTTTCATCGGCGGCGAACCCGATGCCGGTACGTGAAATATCGTTGACAACCAGCAAATCCACGCCCTTGGCCCCAAGCTTCCGGCGTATTTTATCAATATCCGTTCCCGCTTCAGCGGCAAATCCAACCATAACTCGATGATCCTTTAATGGCTTCAACCCGGCCAATATGTCATCGGTCGGCTCAAACTCTATTGTAATCGGTCCATCCTTTCGCTCAAGCTTACCTTGCACACTGCTCACAGGTTTGAAGTCGCTGACGGCGGCAGCCATGATAAGTACATCGCACGCACCAAACTGAGCTTCAACAGCCCTTTTCATTTCCGAACTTGAAATGGCACGAATTGCCCGGCAAGGAAAATCGGGCGGCATATCGGATGCAGTGACCAATATCACATCAGCGCCCCTGTGCGAAGCCTCCCTCGCCATCGCATAGCCCATCTTACCGGTGGAGAGATTCGTTATACACCGTACAGAATCAATCATCTCGCGGTTGCCGCCGGCGCTGACCAGAACACACTTGCCCTTAAGCCACCCCATTGTTTCAAGCCTCGCAGTAATCCTTTGGAAAATATCCTCCACCGGGGCTAATTTCCCCCAACCGGTTTCGCCATCGGCAAGCTGCCCGTGCACCGGGTTGATGAATTCATACCCGCGTGCCGCAAGAAAAGCTTCATTCTCCTTGTAGATGGGGTTGCCATACATACGGTAATTCATGGCCGGGGCGATAATATGAGGTAATCCCCATGTGAGCGCCGTCAAGCTTAGAAGGTCGTCGGCCAGCCCCCAGCGGTACTTGGCGATGATATTCGCCGTGGCCGGGGCGGTAACCATAAGGTCGCTCTGCTTGACTATATCTATATGTTCCGGATTGAATACCCTTTGCGCGGGGAAGGTATAAACATGGCAAGGTGCGGCGGCAAGCGTTTCAACAGTCAGTGGTGTTATGAGTCTGGTGGCGGACTCGGTCATTACCGGTACGATTTCATGCCCGGCCTTTCTGAGAAGCCTTAACAACTCCAAGGCCTTATATGCGGCAATAGAGCCTGTTATTCCGAGGATAATGCGGGCCACTATTCCTCCGCTCCTTTATAAGCCGATGCCCACGCTTGACGTGGGCATTATAGCACGTTTTCTTCACCATTTAAGGCTATCAAGCTGTAGGGAAAAGGGTCGGTTGCTGGATTTCCTCCTCATCATCGAAGGCGCTGGGTGGTATCTCTTCTTTGGGCCCTTCCTCCACAAACGGTTTTTTCAAGCCCTCCACAAGCCGCTCGTCATCAACTTCAGAATCCAAGAACTTGGGATGCAGCGTGCCTTGCGCAACTTCTTCAAGGGCGGCTTGAAGAGGGAGCTTCATGTCCCTGTCAAGGATTTTCAACTGTCGCGCCCGTTTGGCTACGAGCATGGTCAAAGTATAAATACTTCCCTCGTGCCCTAAAAGCTCATCTATAGTTGGTTTACGCATTTGTCTGCTTACCTCTCAGACGTAAAATATTTTTTATTTCATTATTACGACGCAATACGCGTGACATCTCGGCCCTTGCTATTCCCGTAAGCTCGTCAATCGCCCTTTCCAAATCATCGTTGATGATGAGGTAATCGAAGAGGGGGATGTATTCATATTCCTCGTTCGCAACCCGCATACGGCGCCCCAATTCCTCATCGCTGATAGGTGCGCGTTTCTTGATGCGGCGTACGAGTTCCTCAGGATTCGATGGGGTCACAAAAGCGGAGACTTTGTCAATATTGACATCCATTACTTCGCGGAACCCCTGGACATCAATTTCAAGAACCACCACCCTGCCTGCCTCAAGGTTCATTTGCACAAAAGATGCCGGAGTGCCGTACATCCACTTCTCGTGCACCTTCGCGCACTCGAGGAAATCGCCGGACTCGATACGATTGATAAATTCATCCTCGCTGATAAAAAAGTAGTCAACCCCCTCAACTTCCCTTGGACGAGGCGGCCGCGTGGTGCAACTCACCGAGAGTACCACTTCATCAATAGCACCGACAAGACGCCGGGCTAACGTGCCTTTCCCTGCCCCGGATGGGCCCGATATTATGAATAAGAATCCTTGGTCCATACTCTTTCGCCCTTTAACCCTCAAATCGCTTTATACTGCCATCTGGCCAAAAAATTATGACAAACAATTATTTAACCACAAAAATAGCCTTTTGGCAAACATGTTAAGATACATGGTTATGTCGGCTATAAGGATCTCTAATGAAACGGGGGATAGCCCTTGGGCTGTCCCCAATTGTCCACTGGAACCCTCTTATATTTTTTGAAAGTCGCTTTGTCAGAATCCTTAATATTTATGCTATCCTAAATATGCATTTCCGGTAAATGGAAGGGAGGAAATATGAACGCTCTACAACAGATCATAGCATTGGTGATTATCCTGGTCATATGCTTTATCGTGGCCGGAATCGGCTCGGTAGCAACTACGCCTAATATCGAAAGCTGGTACAAAAATCTGGCCAAACCAGCGTGGACACCACCTAACTGGCTTTTCGGGCCTGTGTGGACAATCCTCTACATCACCATGGCCATCTCCGCCTGGCTTGTGTGGCGCGATATCGGGCTGTCCAAGGCGGCGATCCCATTGGCCATTTTCGCGTTGCAGCTTATTCTCAACGCCCTCTGGTCATGGCTTTTTTTCGGCGCACACAACCCCGGCGCTGCAATGGTTGAAATTGTGGCGCTGTGGGCAGCCATCCTCGCGACTATTATCCTGTTCTGGCGAATTACACCCCTGGCAGGGGCCCTGATGCTGCCATACATCGCATGGGTAACATTCGCTTCTGCATTGAATTTTGCGATATGGCGGTTGTACGGCGCGTAGAACGAGAATGACCTATTAATCATTCCGCACAAACTTCTGCACACGGTGGTTGGTGATTTCAGAGATGAATATATCCCCGTTTGGCGCTACATAAACCTCATGCGGCAGTTTGAATTGCCCCGGGCCGTTACCGGCAGAACCCATCGATGCGAGGATATTCCCATCGATGTCCATCTTAAGCAGGCGATTCCCCCCGCCATCGGTTACATAGAATTCATCAGCGGGGCTCATATAGAACCCGTAAGGCGTCCCCACATTTTTCCATTCGGCAATGAAACCGCCGTCAGGGGTGAATACCTGTATACGCTTGTTGCTCCTGTCGGCGACATATACCCGTCCTTTCGAATCAACCACGATAGCGTGCGGGAGGTTGAATTCCCCCTCCCCCTTCCCTTTCTTGCCCCAGGTTGAGATGAATTGCCCGTCCTTGGAGAATTTCACAACACGAGAATTCCCATAGCCGTCGGAGACATAAATATCCCCATCAAGTCCGATGGCCACATCGGTGGGTTGGTTGAAATGACATGCATCTTCGCCCGGTTGGCCTGGGGTGCCAAGGGTCAACAGTAATTCCCCCTGCGAATCGAACTTGCGGACGGTATGATTCCCGACATCCACAAGCCATATGTCGTCCTGCGAATCGATAAACAACCCATGCGCCCTGGCGACATCGCCGACATCCCAAGCCTTTATGAATTTCCCATCGGTATCGAATTCTAAAAGTGGGTTCTGTCCCCGATGAAAAATATAAATATGCCCCTTGGAATCCATCGAAACCCCCGGCGCTTCGCCAAGGGTGTAACCTGCAGGGAATTGGAAAAAGTCAGGGACAGGTCTGTAATCCATCGCAGGGACAACGGCATTCTTAGGAGCTGCTGAGATCCCGTTTGCCAGCAGCCATACGAACAAAATGCCAATCGGTAAATTTTTCATAAGACTCATCAAGTGTTTCAGAATGCTAAGGACCAATAGAACCTTTTCTCCTAAATAACATCATAATACATAGTTAATATTTTAGATATAAGCGCCTCTTCATCAAAGAGGAATCATACAAATTATGACTGTAAACGGCATCTAATAGCCTTGGACAACCTTAGTGTTTATTTAACAGATAAGGAGATATGGATGAGAGAACGTATTACCTTAAGCCTTGCCTTGCTCCTTTGTCTTTGCTTCTTAATATCCTGTTCAGGAGGCAGCTATGATGGGATCAGCCCTGCAATAAATGATAAGCCGCAAGCTGCTGATACCTCCGGAACGACAACCTGCTTAGCACTATGGCAGGTTGTCATCGATACTGAAACCTGCAGGGCCGATATTGCCGACCTTAGGGCAGCCGACCAGATGCTTAATGTCCTGGGTTTCCTCGAACCTCCCACCATGACCGGCCTGAGCATCGATTTCGGCACACTACAAATAAAACCTGGGCAAAAATATGTCGGGGTGGATGTCATCCTCAAGCACCCACTCGCCAGCGCAATGTTCTTAGGGTTTGATGTCCGCGGGGTAGTATTCGGCCCCGAGGTAACCAACGCTGACGGCTTGACAATCGTGTTAAGCCCCGAATTCTTCACCGGCGTGACGTTCGGCTATAAGGACGGCCTGCTCGGCGTCCCCGATAGCGCCATCCATTACACCGGCCTTGCCGGCTATAAATATTTCTGCAAGGACATCGGCCTGAACGACAAGCTTTCAGATTTCTTCTCCGACCCCGGCAATGTTGCGAACCGGGGAGTTTTCCCTAATGGCGCTCAGGTCAGGCGCCATTATGATTTAAGCTGGAAGAATTCCGAGCCTCCGGTCAACTTCATGGTCTTCAATTATGCAGTATATGCCAATTACAGTTGGCCAGTGGGAACTCCCCCTTATGATAAAGATGACTTCGATATCCTCACGGCCAACAGCGCTGAAGCCTTCTGTGCAAGCGTAACGGAGATATCCAACTCCTTGTGGTATTACGAGGGTAAGGGCGGCGGCAATATAAGCCTACACGTTGAAGCATGGGACTGGCAGGAGGATATTGACGAAGTGACCATCGAATCCGGCAGCGTTATCGCCAAAACTGCTGGCTCATATTTCGGCACCGGCGGCACTGATAAATCTCTTGTTTACAGTTTTGACTCAGTCCCCGGGACACCGACCGCATCGGGGGAGATTACTATCCTTATCACCTCCGTCGATCCCAAAACATTCGGGCAGAGCTGGTTCTCGAACCTGCTGCCGAAGAATAACCCCCTATACTATACACAAGTTTACAATTGCTGGGTATACAAAACACAGGTAAGCCCCACCCCTCCCCCCTGCGCGGATATGGAACCTTTCAGCGCTTATGAGGCTTCCACTATAAGCGGTGATCCGTGGCTTTATCTGCTTCCCGAGGATGCCGGTGTCGTTTGCACGCGGGACACCTCTCAAGCGATTTTCATCATAAGCGCCGCTCTACACGATTACCCCGGTCCGACATACTATACATTCGGGGCTTCACTGGCGACATCTGCAGACCCTCTCATCCCTGATGTCATGTACAATAAATTTTACTGGATCACAACCGGCATAGCCTGCGATTCCAACAACAATATCTACCTTGTCAAGAATAATGACCCCGATCCGCCCGACACCCTTGCAAAGACCTATTTCGACGGCTCATCGTTCACAGAACCGACAGATGAGCACACATTCCCCGGCACGATTGTCCGAATTACGGTTGATAAGAATGATAATCCTATTGCCCTCGTCGAGAATAATGTCGGTTCAGGATATACAATCTATCACAAGTTAAGTGATGTCTGGGTCCCAATCCCGGTCAATAGCACAATCGTTTCTGCAGGGATTAAGGACTTCGCATACAACCCCATCAAAGGGCACTATGTATTCGTCTGCGTTACCATTCCTATAAAGTTGTTCGCGATGGACGCCGCGGGGAATATTCAATTCACCGATGATGAATTGTTCGGCACGCAGCCCATATCCTGGACGCCAAGTATCTACATCGACCAGGATGACCCCAACTGCCATATTGTGACATGGGGGGTGTTGGACAGTTCAAACTCCTACGCGCGTCCCACCGCCCGGTATGCGGCTTATGACTACACAATCCCCAAAGTGATGGGGAGCCTTACATCGTCAACCAACGGCGCATCTAAGATTGGGGGCGCGTGGGCACCAGGGACTTCATATATGTTTATTCCCGCTTATGATACCGATTATAAAGAGGGACTTGGGCGCATAACCGTGCCTTCGGATTGGTAGCCTGAAATATTCCCCCCTTGGGGCGCAGGCATCCTGCCTGCTTAGTTAAATAAATCCTAAAATCCAAGCCCGTTAAAAAACCATGCAGGCAAGATGCCTGCGCCACAACTGAGAATAAGTCCTATGGTGGGTAGCACTCTACCTGATAAAGAAGTACCCTGGGGCTGTCCCCAATAGTCATTATCAGCCCTATGCAATAATTAAAGAGCAAGTGATTAAACGTTTCAGCCCGTCAAGCGTCAAAAATGTAATTGGCCAGTATCTTGTTGCAGTGCAGCTTGTTCCCGCATGCGGACCATGACAGGGAAATTCGATTTGTTATAAGATATTATGGGTCGTAAAATTTATGTAACAAGTGAACAAGCCTTTAGCCGACGATGTCAATTAGAACGTAGGGCTGAAAACATGAATCAGGGAGGAAATCGATGAACGATATGCTAAAGAAGGCACCTAAGCTCAGCTTGGGGATTTTATCCATGCTTCTCATTTCTCTTGCCTTTTCAATTGGGGCTTCGGCACAGGGGCTCATCATCGCGCCACCCCCGCCTAATATAATGCCGCCCCCTATGCCCTCAGAGTGGCTCACACTGAAAGATGTCGATGTCAAAATCGATGTCGCCGAGCAATGGGCCACATTTCACGTAACACAGATATTCCACAACAACACCGGTTGGGACCAGGAAGGGACATACCTCTTCCCGCTTCCTTCCGATGCCGATATCTCCGACTTCGCCTTATATCTCGATGGGAAAAAATTGACGGCTGAAGTCCTCGATGCAGCCAAAGCGCGGCAGACATACGAGGATATCGTGCGCCGCATGCGCGACCCCGGCCTGCTCGAATATGTGGGCCAGGGAGTCATCAAATGCCGTATCTACCCCATCCCGGCGTACGGGGATAAAAAGGTCGAGGTCGAATACAACCAGTTACTCACCCGCGACGGCGACATGTTCAAGCTGCATCTCCCGCTCGACCTTAGCGGCTTCCCAGGCCAGAGAATCGGCAAGTTGAATATCGACGCCGATATAAAGCTCCAGGGTTTGTCCAATGTTTTCTGCCCAACCCATGAAGCACGAATCGAGCAGGATAAGGGCGAAGCCCATGTCAACCTTGAAAGAACCGATTACGATGCCAAGCGCGACTTCATCCTCTATCTTATCTCACCGGCCAAAGAAGTAAGCATCGACTTCATCGCGCATGAATCAGGGAAAGACGAGGGAACCTTCCTCGCTCTAATCACCGCCGGGATTTCGCAGGGCGAAACGCAATATATTCCGAAGGATTTTGCATTCATCCTCGACCGTTCCGGTTCCATGAGCGACGGGAATAAAATCGACCAGGCCAAGGAGGCGCTCAAATATATTTTCCGTAACCTCAATAAAGAAGACCGTTTCAACCTTGTAACATTCGCATCCGAGGTCACTCCCTACAATGAAGGCTGGCAAGAGGTTACATCATCGGGTATTGCCGATGTGCTCGAGTTCATTGATACCATATCAGCCGGCGGAGGTACTGCCATAAATGAAGCTCTGCAGAAAGTCCTTGACCTTAAGATGTCATCGACACGACCGACATATATCATCTTTCTTACCGATGGGTTGCCGACAGTGGGCGAGCAGAATATCGACAATATTCTTGCCAATGTCTCAAAGAAAAATGAAGGCCGTGTGCGGATTTTCTCCTATGGCGTAGGCTACGATTTGAATTTTATTTTCATCGACCGCCTTTCAAGCGAAAACGGCGGGTTCTCGACATCGGTCGCACCCGATGAGAATCTCGAAGTAAGCCTCAGCCAGTTTTATGGCCGTATTAAAACCCCGGTTTTAACCGACTGCAAAGTGGACTTCTCCGGTTTCCGCACCGACCAGGTTTATCCTGAGGATTTACCGGACATATTCCTCGGCTCGCAAGTGGCGTTATCAGGAAAATATTTTGGGCGCGTCGCCGGTGAAATAACGCTCTCCGGCAACGTCGGCACCGAACATAAAACATTCCGCCTGCCGTTAGATGAACGCAGCGGGAATAACCCGTTCGTGCCGCGCATATGGGCTAAGCGACGCGTGGGGTATTTGCTCAACCAAGTCAGGATGTATGGCGAAAATCAGGAGCTTGTGGATGAAATAACCAAGTTGGCCAAGCAATATGGCATCATCACTCCATATACAAGCTATCTTGTTGTCGAAGATATGCCGTTGCCGCCGGGCGCACCGCCTGTTCCATTAATGAGGGGCGGAGCTTTGGGTGGAGTTGGCGGAACCGGCCCCGGAGTTCCTTATAGCCCTTATGATATGTCCCGCGGCAAAGTCGCCGCTGAAGCGAGCAGGGCCCTTGGCGAGATGGAACAAGGGGCAGCACTTGCAGACAAGGATGAAGCCGGCGTCGGTGAATATGTCAAGGAAGTCGGCGATAAGACTTTCATACTCAAGGATAATGTCTGGACTGATACTGAGTATGATGAGAATGAAACCTATGAGTCGGTGGAGGTCGAGTTCCTCAGCGATGAATATTTCAGCCTCATAGCCGACAACGAGGACCTCGCACAATACTTCTCAGTCGGCGACGAAGTGATCGTTGTGTATGACGGGAAGGCATATCATGTCAAGCCTGCTCAAGCTTAAGCAGCGATTCACCCGCACCTTCGGAACAACGCCGCCCCTGAAAATGGGGCGGCTTTATTTTCCTTTTGTGACATTATTGTTAATATTATAAGATCAATTGAATTTAAAGCAGGAAAAGCAGCGCTGTCCTTAGGATTGTTCAATTGATTACCAAGGAGGAGTATTTATGAAGCATTTATATTTTCCAACCCTGTCGCTCTTATTATCAGTAATGCTTATAGGCTGCGGCAGCGGAAGCACTATTGTGGACTATGGCAGCCCCACGGGGATCGTAAACACCAAGATGGTCGCATTGGCTTATAATGATTTAGGCATGCACTGCATGAACCAGGATTTTTCCGAGATGGCGATACTCCCTCCCTTCAACAACCTTTACGCGCAAGTCATCCTGCGGGGTGATCTCCCGGAAATCATCGAGAGCGGCGTGATGGTCAATTATTCCATCCCCGGCAACACCCATTCGGCCAGTAAAACAAATTTCTGGACATACCTGCGCAAGCTGAATATCCCCCTACCAAATAACCTTGGCCTTACAGGCCATAAGTTGTCCGGGACGATGAAACCCGCGGCGGGACGAAATGACTGGGTTGCTGACGGCATCCCCCTCACACCTGTCGCGGACAATGGCAAGCTCAACTCTTACCAGGTCGCCTCCGTCAAGGTTATTCAGAGCGGCGCCCAAGTTGCACTCACAAACACGGTCGTCCCGGTATCATGGGAGATGAGCTGCAACCTGTGCCACAAAACTGCGGGCATCTCAACGGCAAAAGATATACTCAGAAAACATGATAAATTGCATGGCACTCATTTCGACAACCAGCAGCACAAGCCCATCGTATGCGGCGCATGCCACACCCAGGCGCCTTTAGTCCCACTTGGGCTGGCCGGCAACCCCGATTTGCCCAGCCTCTCAAGGGCGATGCATAGCGCGCACGCCAACCGCATGAATCCCGTACAATCCGCGACCGGCGGGGTTATATGCTACGCTTGCCATCCGGGCATCCAGGCCAAGTGCCAGCGCGATATCCATTCGCAAAAAGGGATGGACTGCTTGGATTGCCACGGGCCGATGCAGAATGTCGCGTACCCTGCAAGGCGTCCTTGGGTTGATGAGCCTAAATGCGGCTCGTGCCATAGCAAATCGGGGTTCGCATTTGAACAGGTGAATACACTGTACCGCAATTCGGTCGGGCATGGCAGTGTCCATTGCGAGGCATGCCACGGCAGCCCGCATGCCATAACACCCACCACGACAATCGCTGATAATGCGGAAGCCACGCTATTGCAGGGCCATCCGGGAGTCATAGATGTTTGCGCGGTATGCCACAAAGGCACACCGGATGATCGGTTCTTCCACAGGGTCAGTCAATGATGATGCATGAATTAATAACCTGTTAATAGCAGGCCGGAGGTCATAGACCTCCGGTGTTTTTTGTCCAGCCAACTGGCTGAAAGAAGTACGAATAAGAACTAAAAGCCTTTAACAAAAAAGGGTAGACAGCTCTGGGGGCAATCCCTGTCCAGTCTCAGGGCTGTCCCAATTACTTATCGGAACCCTTAATATTTCATGAAAGCCATCTTGCTATGGTCTTTAAATGTTTCCTCTCACTCCCATGCAGGGGCTTCGCGCATATATGTAATCTCGCTGCGCACAAACAGATGTTCGCCGGTATAATACCCGTTCATAACTCCTGTTGTCGTGTCAGCCAAGCCGAAGTTATGCCCTAACTCATGGATAAACACACCATTCACATCCCAATCATCACTCCCGGGAAGCTGGCGAATCCGCCCCACGCCAAGGATGGTGTGTTGTGCAGGGACTTCCGGTGGACCGGCGAAATATATCGCAATGCCCAGGATATTGGGGTCATCGAAACCGTCCCCCCCGACATCGGACAATTGATGGTCTGACGGATGGAAGATGTCATCAGCCCAGTTGTAAAGCCAGTTGGCGTCGCTTGGAAGCTGGGCAATATAACTCACATAGAGGTTGTAATCGGAGAACACGAAATCAATATACGCGGGTATATAACTATCTTGAACCATTGTGCTGTCGGGGTAATACCCATCCATGCAGTTCTTATACAACGTAACCTTGCGCGCCACGGTAATTAGGGGGCTTGTATCTTCCGCCATAGTGTCGGTACGCCTGACATGAATATTGTAGTTATCCCCCGCGTAAGTGGACACTTTGAATGTGATAATCGATTTCCCCTGGGAGTTTGTTGTTGTATCATAATAATGGTATTCCGGGGGCGGGTTTGGGCCGGGGAATGATTCGGGTATGAGCGATGTCCCGTAAATCCCCGCTATATCGTCCCGGTGGTTGTCATTGGGGTCTGTATCCGACTCCCAATCAACAGTCTCATCATAAACCGGCGGTGTGGCTGGCTCGTCAGGGTCCGTCCACCACCATTGTAACGGTATGGAGGGTGCCGCTGGGGTTACCTGGGCTGTTATGTTGTAGATGTACACGCCCTGGTTGCAGTATTTAACCATATCGCTTGCCGGTACGACAATATCAACAGAACCTTCCGGCGGTGGCTCAAAGTACACAACATCAACCCATGCAAGCTGATAGGCTACAAGGTGATTGTTGTAGCTATTGAATATATCGATGGCTCTTATGAGGATGGGGTATGTCCCTGGTGCGGCATGTTTATCGTTGCTGATATCAACATCAAAAGTGGCTGTATTCCCTGACCCGGAGGATTTTGTCATTACCTTCTGGCCGCTGAATATATCCGGCGCTTCAACCGTGACCTGCTTAATAGTATCCTGGCCTTGCCAGTCGAAGGCGGTCACAGTTGCCTGGGCTGTGTTCGAACCATCGTCATACAGGTCGCCAGTTACCGACGGATTTAATCTGTATGCCTCTTCCATGTTGGCTGTCAGAGGAAAATTAGTGCCATCGGGCCAGTCCCAGCTTGCATCTATGGCGTAATCAAAAACCCAGCCAGTCTGGCTGAAATCGAAATCCATCCATTCCGCTGAGTTTGTCCCGGCGGCGAACCTTCGCCTGCTCACTGATTCATTGTATGCGACATAGGGATTCAAATCCCCTGGGATAGCCGGGTTGTCCCACAGATGAGTCCATCCGTCGACCTGCGCCAGGACTCCATAACTCAAATCAAAATTCGTATACTCCAATGTCGATTTCAAGATCGGTACCCCGCGAACATCGAACCCGTCCAAGAAATGGTCGTCAAAAGGATGCGTGATGCGCACCAACAGCTTCACCTTATCGTTGGGAAGGAAAGTAAGGTTCTCGAATTTCAGGCAATGGTTGCATGGCCAATTTTCAAGGAAGAAACGTATGTTGTTATGAAATTCGACTTCCCTTTTCGGGATGATCTCGTATGTCTGTGCGACGGGGTCTATGGATATAGTCCAGTAACCCCACAAATATCGATTCCCCGCGGTCGTTGATTCCTGTGAGATGTCGCGGGTTTCGAGCCCGGGTGTTTCGCTCTTACCTGAATCCAAACCCGGTGTTGTCGGCGAACCGCTGCCTGAGCATCCTGCTAACAAGATGAAGAGCGCGATGAGGGTGATTACCAGGCAAGGGAGAGTCATTATTCTGTATTTCATGACGCACCTCCCATACCTGTCTTGGGCTCAACGAACCAGTTATCAAAATCCGCCCTATCGACCGTCCCTTCATCTTTGGCTTTATTTACTATTTTCCCGATTGCATTGAGAATCGATTCAAAACCTTCGTGGGTATTGCGCACCACCCTGCCGACACGGGCTTCAGTGCTTCCGGCGCGGAGGGTGACCGCCCATACCTCCCAGTCCCCGAAGGTCTCTTCAATATCCGGGAACCCGGCACCTGAAAGGGCCTTTACGACTGCATTGAATGATTCCCGTCCTGCATCTGCAACCCAATATTTATCATATTCCCCTTCCTCCATTGAATAAATCTGCCAGCCATATGGGCTCAGGTCCCCCTTCTCAGCGAGTTCCGCGCGCAGCTTGTCGAATAGCTGCTTATCGTGGGCATGTCTTTCCACGCGGAGTAACCCATCTCCCCTCAATTCCACCCGTTCCGTGATTCCATAGACCCAAAGGTAATCCAGCACAATCACCGATTCCTCCGGGGTGGAACTCTCAAGGGTTGTGTAGATATCCGTTGCAGCCTGCGCATTTACGGGCATGACCGTAAAAACCACTATTAACGCTGCGATGGTGAATAGGAGTGAACGCATTCCGGCACACCTCCTGGCTATGGTTGCCAAAAATTCACTCCCCACCCGATGCACCATTCCCTATACTATCAGCAGGACACGATTCAGAGGCAGTAAAACGAGGGTAAGACACTCTCATCGCAATGCAATTACATCCTTCTTAGAGTTTCCCAAACAACCCACTGAAAGGATGCTATGCCCTGTATCCTATGGCCCATTTTATCGCCATATTTTAATTGATGCAACACTATAGCTTATATTTCATGATAGCTGGCAACATCTCGTGATGATCGGTTATAGGAACTTCTCAAATCTGTCCTTGTCGGCTTTGCATACCGGGCATTTCAACGGGGGGTTCTCCATGGCGCATAAATAGCCGCATACCCTGCATCGCCAGAAAGAAATGGGGACGGTCCTTATAGATTCAGCGTTCATATACATATTCAACATCCCCACGATTAGGCCAGGCCCCGTTTCTTCAAACCTGTCTTTGTCGGCTTTGCATATCGGGCACTTGCCGGGGGGATTCGGCATCGCGCACAGATAGCCGCATACTTTGCACCGCCATACACCTGTCCCCACCCCAGATATTATCGCAGGAGCCCTTTTCTCTTTTTTACGTTCTTCCTCAAACGGACGGCGTTCCGGTATTGACCCTGCCTTCTTACGTCCCGCGACAATATCGTCGCTGACATAAAGTGCGCAATAACAAGCACCATAATCACTAAGGTCGGGGTCGCGGTAATCGCACGGGCAAATAATGTCGAGGTCATCCTGCCTGTTGCCCGTGGGAAGCCTGCACGGACACGCCATATAACCATAGCGTTCGACATTGGTTGCAAGCCCCTCGCACAGCATCAAGACCATTTCCGAATCGGGGTTAAGGTTGTAACCGCCGCCTTTGGCGTCGCGGTCAAGACTCTCATATAACTCCCTGGCCCTTTCGGCTAACGAGGCGCCCTCGCTCATCCCAACTCCTCCTGCATTTCATCAACCTGGTAACCTTGGATCACCCGCTTCCCGTCATCGATGATCAACGTCGGAAACGACTGCCGGTCAACGAATAGGGCCATACGCTTCTGGGCCTGTTCCTTCTCATCACCCTGAGCAAGGTCGACATAAACCAGTTTGTATTCGACCCCGTGTTCATCCAACCATTGTTTCGTTTTACGGCACCATCCACAAGTGCTTAGACCGTAGAATTCAACAGTCCTATTCACTCCAGCCATAGTGTGCTCCTCGTATCAGATAAATAATTATGGTTACCATTTTACCAGATAATAAGTAGGGGCGAAGCATTTGGCAGACCAGATGCTTCGCCCCTATAGCAACAAGAAAAAGGCACATTAACCGCTTTAAGGATTACCGGTTAAATATGCTACCAATCGCTCGAGGGCATTGAGTAATAAAAGAAATCGTTGAATGGAGCCGCGTAATGCATATCGATTGAAAGGAAGTTCCGCGTCGTCTGGTCTGTGTTGACCGCTAAAGCAAAGGCTGATTTGAATGCCTCGGGCTCGGTCTGGACAATATTGTCGGCAAGGATGTTGAAATCGGTGTCGAGCTTCATCAGGTGCACATCACATGCCGTGCCGTTCCAAGTCTGATACATCACTATCAACCGGCACCTTTCATATATCGAGTCAGCATGATCGAATTCAATATCATTCCGGCTCATCGTGAAGCTGGCAGTGCTGTTGTATGACAATGTAGGTATCAAATCAGCGGTATCGAGTTTGACCGGCGGGGATACGCTTATATCGTATTTAACAAAAAGGGACTTATTCAAGGCCGCAAAAATGAAGAGATAATCCTCGGTATAACTGATTGCGATATCCGATATATACATCATATACGAACCACCACCGGCTGGATTATAAAGGTCCTCGGTAATATCGAGCCTGTCATCCTCATTCTCCACGTAATACGGGCTGCTTGCCTGGAGCTCGTAATGCCTTAGCTGCCATTTGGGACTGACAAAGGGAAGCGTATCAGATTCACCGTTGACATTGGCAACCAGCCACAGGTCACCATCAGCATCGAAATCCATAGCAGGGATTGTGAGTTGTCTTCCAGTCGGGGTCGACGGGTCGGTGACGACAACATCCTCCAAATGGTTACCGTCTTCATCAACAATCTGCACGGTATCAAACATCCTGCCGTTGATTACGCCAAGATGGGCATTGACTGGGTTCTGGTCAAGCTGCGTCGACCCAGAGACGTAATTAGTCAGTATTTCACCTGGGTCTCGCCCCGGAAGTGAGAAGTATGGCGTGCCGATGACATCCTCGGCGACATCCGGGTCGAATCGCAGGAAATACCCTGTCCGATCTACGTCATTTGCGCAGTTCGACTTGAGCACACATTCGCCCCCATGCGCCCCGGCTTCGAGGATGGTGAAATCGTCGCGCTGGCAATAATTCCAAGTGGCTGCCCCATTGATGAAATATTGCCCGGTGTAACTATGAATGCCCGTGCCGCATACTACCGCTTGTATGCTGAAATCGGCATCCGAATCGTCATATATCAACGGGTTGCCGACAACGCTTACCCTCACGCGAACGGTATCCGACGGGTCATTGGCGACCATCCACTCGTAATCGCCATCGTTCGGCGTCGAGGTGATTATCGTGTGTTTATCCAGGTTGAAATTATCCTTGGAATACTCCAACTGCACATCGGTAACCGAATCAGGTGCATCCCAGATGATATGCTCCTTCGAAGCCACTATCCATTCCTCGCCCCCGTTCGGTTCCGTAAGATGAATCGGCAACTCACTATAGACCTTGGCAGTGTGAAGGAAATACGCAGTCACGGTTTTGCCGGGGAGCAGATTCTGATACCCTACTTCCTCGCACTCAACCCCTATGATGATATCGATAGAACCCGGGCTCGGGGTTGCACCGGTTATTTCAACCTGGTAAGTGCTGTACCCATCGCCGCCGTCGATCGGCGCACCAACTTCCGTGAAATCGAAATTGCCGGGTGAGTCAATCCAGACTTTGTCAAGTTGAATGTTGGAGTGATCCCATATATCCATGAGCAATGTGAGTTCGCCGCTGGATGATGAGCCATCGTTGAACAAGGTGTTTCCAAGCTCATTGACCACAACATTCCACGCTTCAGGCCTATTGGCGTTCGGACCGAAGTCATCCGGGACTTCCCAGGGCGGGTTGCCCTGCGGAAATTGCCACGATGCATCAACCGCATAGTTGAAAATAAGTTCTGCAGTACCCAATTCGATTGTGTAATGCCGGACATTTTTCTGCCCCGCTGAAAATACACACCTGGAAGTCGGTAATAGCGAGTTTACCGGCGCGCTGGGATCGGTCAATTCATCGCAGAATAATTTGTACGCATTGAGCGTGCTGTTGTAATTCGCAACAGAATCAGGAGTGCCTAAAAGCCCGTCCTTGTAGGCAAACATCGTCCCGTTATTGACCGGGAATTCCGCCGGGTTCCACCAGCGCGTCAATCCATCGGGATTGAGAAGCCGTGTATTCCCTTGCCCTGCCCTGACAAGGCCGGGGTCGTGGTAACCAGTGGACGAGCCGTTGGTGATGAGTACGCCGCACACATCAAACCCGGTGAATTCATCCAACCCGAGGAACGGATGCCTCAACCCGATATCGGCATCAACGATATTGCCGTTGAATTGCAGGCTCTCGAGCGTTAGGTTTACCAACGGTGGCGGTTCGAGGAAATGCAGTGCATTGAGGTGCATCATCCCTTCGCGAAGGGGAATGACATCGAGCCGCCCTTCATCGGGATATGCCGCGAACTGCCATAAACCCCAGAATTGGTGAGTCTGAGTTGAAGCGGGAGCTTTATCCGAGGGGAGAACTGGGGTAGCTCCACTACCGTGGTCCGACGAACAGCCGAAACCAACCATTACAAACAAGCATAATACCATTAAAAAACATCTCATCGTAAAAACCTCCACAAGATTTGACCTATATTCAATCAGAAGGTTCAAGACTTCCGACCCTTTTATTTTGATGCGAAAAATGGTAAAAATCCATTACTCAATGCCCTAAATTACCAATCGGCAGGCATCGCATAAACCTCGAAGGCATCCATGTCGGGCTCGCTGAGCCATCCTTCTTGTATTGTGAGGTAAATACCATCCGGGTCATCAGGATTCTTGCATAATGCAAACGATTCAAGAAGGTGGTCCTGAGTCGGTGTGCCCTGGACATGATATTCGGCAAGCAGGTTCATATCGATGTCATACTTGGTGAAGTATGAACCGTCAGTCCAGCCGGAGCCGGACCGCCGTGCAAGCATAATACGGCATTCCTCCTGGGCCGGGTCGGAGTGGTCAATTTCGATATCAAACGCCTTCCGCCAATGTCCTAACTGGCTTTCGCTGAGCGGAGTCGACAGGAAATTATGCTGCGTCAATTCGGGCATCAACACCGGTTTTCCGCCGGAAAGGTCGTAGTTGTACATATTCCCTTTCCATGGGTATGAGCTATGCTCAATGAGGATAAGGCGCTTCGAGCCGAATACAATCCCAATTTCGCATACCTTAATAGGATTCAGTTCAAGGTCGGACGTTATCTCAAGCGAATGGGACGGGTTGTGCACATATGCCGACCCAGTCCATTCATAGTGTTCCAGGAACGCCTGAATACCCATCGGCGTGGGATCGGAGTTGAGAATATATTCGACCGTCCAGATGCCGCCATCGCCATCGGTATCAACCGCCGCATAGACATCATGGGATGCAGCTATGCTTGTAATATGATTCCCCTTGCTGTCGAATGCAATCATCTTTGCGGAATTACTGTAGAGGACGAGAATTATGTTGCCAGTTATATCGCAGACATCCATTGACATAACCCATTGCGGGGTGTCTGTCGAGCATAAGTTCGGATAAATCACATCACCGTTCACAAGCCCGTTTTGGGTAACATCGAACGCCATCAGAGCGGGTTGGCCATTATAGAAGCCCTGCATCAATATCCTTCCATCCAACATCGACGCGATATCGTATGTCCTGTGCCACGAGGGATTGAGGGCCTGTTCCCAGTTGAGTTGATAATTCCCTTCATATTGAAGCGTCTCATGAATTCCAGTGCCGCATCCGGGGGATGAACCCGAAACCGAAGCGCTGGTCGTGAAGTACGTTGTTATCGGCCCCTTTGGCCCAAGGCCCTGGTAATCAACCTGCTCGCATTCCACACCAATGAGGATATCAATGCTCCCCGGCGACGGTGTTGCGTCGGCTATTTCAACCATATATGTACTATAACCCTCGCCACCGCCGCTGGCTGTGTCCGACACCGTGTACGCAAAATTCCCAGGGGAATCGGCCCATACTGTATCAAGGCTTGCATTGAAATGATCCCAAACATCCACTTGGAGCGTAAGTTCCCCTCCCGTTGCGGAACCATCGTTGTAAAGTGTATTGTTAACCTCTGTAATTTCAATATTCCAGGCTTCCGGCCTGTTAGCGTTAGGACCGAAATCGTCGGGGACATCCCACGGGGGGCTTCCTGAGGGGAATTGCCAGTTGGCATCCACGGCGTAATTAAAAATCAAACCCGATGTACCGAGGTCGATTGTGTAATGCCGCACATTTTTCTGCCCCGCTGAAAATACACACCTGGAAGTCGGCGACATCGAGCTCACCGGCGCGCTGGGATCGGCAAGTTCATCGCAGAATAACTTGTAACCGTTTAACGTGCAATTATAATCGGCAACCGAATCCTTGGTACCCAAAAGGCCGTCTTTATATGAAAACATCGTCCCGTTATTCACCGGGAACTCCGCAGGATTCCACCAACGAGTGTAACCATCGGGGTTGAGAAGCATTGTATCCCCTTCCCCAGTCATCCTCAAATCGGTGTCGTGGAACCCGGTTACTGACCCATTTGTAATGAGTATGCCGCATACATCAAACCCGGTGAATTCGTTCAGCCCCAAGAACGGATGCCTCAACCCGATGTTTGCATCAACCTTGTTGCCGGCAATTACGAGACTCTCAAGTGTAAGGTTCACAAGCGGCGGCGGCTCGAGAAAAAACAGGGCGTTGAGATGCATCTGCCCTGTACGTACCGGCGCCACCTCGAGTCTCCCCGCATCCGGGTCGGCAGTGAATTGCCATAATCCCCAGAATTGATGTGTTCCAACCGCCGTCGGTACTCTCTCGGCAGGTATAGTTGGAGCGTTTGGATTGCTGTTCTGAGATGAAGAACATCCGGAGGCGAAAAATATCGCCAATATACTGATTATGATAGGCCAACGCATTTTTATTCCTCCCTAAGATAAAAAATACCGGAAGTCCAATTCTTCCGGCTGCCCTTGGGTGGATAAATTATATCACAATATGGTCTGGAAAATCTCTTCTTATCAGCTCCCCGGGCTCTTTGTTATTCCAGTCAGTATATATGAATGATGAACCCGCCCGTGATATTCCATCATACCTGCCTCCTCGCGACGCAGCGCGATGAAACTCTTCTTGAACCCGCCGAACGGCCAGTCGAATAATTCGTTCAGGATGTTACCGTTGATGCGCACAGTCCCGAAATCCTGCTTGAGAACCCCCTCGTACCACAATCCCCTGGATATGTCGGGGGTCCATGCGTATGCATATCCTCCATGCACCGTATCGCTGCAAGCGACCTCCGCGGGAGTCATGCCCTTGCGTGCTGCGCCGTTCAGGAAGACCAACGGGCCGAAATAATGGATGTCATCCTCGACCCCATCAGGTGCCTCAACAAGGGTGGGTTCGAAAATTCCTTTGTCGCAATCATATCCTCCGCCGACAAGTATGTTATATTTCGGGTCGCCCTTAATACGGTCGTACATCGCCGCTAATCCTATGATGACCCACTTGTCCCCAAGGGGGCCGACAGTGTTCTGCGGCGAACCGTAATCGACTTCCTGCACTTCCTCGATGAGCAACCGCTTAGTCTCATCATAGACTTCCGGCGCGGGAATGACCTCCTTCTCAAAAGCGCATAATTGGCCGCTGCCGTAATATGCCGCCCTGACGATAGTTTCTATTGCATATTTGAGCATCGGTTTGGCGCTTGCATCGATTATGGCCTTTGGCCGGGTAGGGCCGGAAATCACAATCGAATCGAAACACTCCGCGACATCTCTCTTGGTATATGCCTTCAGGACTTTCACCCCACCTGCGAGGATGAGATGTCTTACCGCATCGTCCTCAATAGCCCACTCGCCGAACTTCGGGCCGTCCATCGCCTCCTCGATTTTAATGGCGGGTGCCTTGGTTTCATCAAATGCGCGCTTCCATTGCGCCCCAATCGGTTTGGTTACTTCTCCGAAGCGCATCACGACATTTTTCCCCGCCAAATATGCCGTACCGCAATAAAACGGCACCATGAAATTCGGCACATCGAACGGGATCATCGCGGCTAACACAGTCCCCTCGCCGACTTCTTTCCCGACAAGCCGGTCGCGGTCAAGCTCCAAATTCATCATCTGCTTGTACATCAAGCCGATATCGAGCTTCGCCCCGCCTTCGGTCAACCCGCTCCGGATGCAGGCCTCCACGAGGCCAGCTTCATGAACGCGAATGTAATCCCTCGCGGCATGCATCGTCTTCAAACGCTTATCGAATATCTCGTTGGTAACCCTCATAAATACTACCTTCTACTTTGATGCTGTACTGTCCGCTTCATGCGTAGCCTGGTTCTGCAATAAGTAATCTACAATTTCCCCGATTTTATCCGCCGGCACTATCTCCGGGTCGTATTTATTCATCTGTTGCACGATTTCCATCCAGCCCGTCCGGTTGTAATGATTCATGTAAATATCCTGCGCGTTATGGCACGGCAGGCAATGCGTATCAACTAACGAAGCCTCTGCTGTCCCTTCATAGGCTTTCGGCACATGTGTTTGTGTAAGATAATAAAGGATTTGTTCCGCCTCGTCGGGCTTGATACGAGGGTCGGCAATGGCAACCATATCGTTGACCACTTTTTCCCAGCTCGCGATACTTCGTGGCTGCATTATGCGGTCAAGTGAGTGGCATGTTGAGCATTTCGTGATAAATAGTTCCTTTCCCAACCTTTCATCGTACATCCTCTCAGCCAACCTGGCATGCGAAATATAGGGGGTTTTGCTTAGCAGCCGCATCAGGTAATACCCGCCGGTAATACCTACAAGCGTGAAGGCCATAAGATAAACAAGAATCCCCACCGGGAAAAGGTTCTTGCTCAAGCCCTTGAAATACTTCGCCAGCAGCACTTTTATCGCGAGTAGAAGGAACAGCGCCACAGCCAATGTGACATGCAACGCAATACGGGCAGCTGATTCCTCCCAATAATCCTCGATCCTTTCAAGCATAAACACGAACATCACCACGAACGACAAAACAAACAGCCAACCCGCTGCCTTGTGTATCAATACAAATAGTTTGGGATTTGAAACCTTCCTCCCCCCCTGGATAGAAAGCATAGTATATAAAGCCACTGCCCCGGCAACGAGGAATATGCCGCTTACTATGCTGCTTACCAGGGGGCCCATCGTCCATGCCTTCGGTATGTGTGTGGCAATGATTATCGAAAATAAACCCATAAGATGAATACGACTTCGCCCTCGCTTCTTCTTTTATTACAAGGCATTAACTATTACCCGGAAAGGCTTGGAAGTCAAGCTGTAGATGTGCAGGTGGTGTTAACTGCATTGGCGGGTACCAGGAGCTTTCGAATATATGCTATATTATCAGAAGCCTCCAGGTTGATGGAGGACGGAACATAAGGGAGAATTCATAGTGGAAAGGGAACACAATAATCATTCTTATCCCGCTAATCATTCCCATCATGAAAATCATAAACATACCATAGGTGAAACTAAGGATGTCCATCACGCGGGTCCACCGCACAAGCATGATACACATCACGCTCACATGGTCGGGGATTTCCGCAACCGTTTCTGGATATGCCTTGGCCTGACTATCCCCATTCTCCTTCTCTCCCCGATGATACAGAGGTTTTTGGGACTCAAAGAAGCGCTTACATTTACCGGGAGCAACTACATCCTGCTTATTCTCTCCGCCGTAGTCTATTTCTATGGCGGCTGGCCGTTTTTAAAAGGTATTGCCGATGAATTCAGGGCGAAACAGCCCGGAATGATGACGCTTATCGCCATCGCTATCACTGTGGCTTTTGCTTATAGCGCAGTTGTCGTCCTTGGTGTAACAGGTGAATTGCTCTTCATGGAGCTTGCGACATTGATAGACATCATGCTCCTTGGCCACTGGATAGAGATGAAATCGGTGATGGGCGCATCGAGAGCCCTTGAGGAACTTGTGAGACTTATGCCCTCCGTGGCGCATCGCGTAAAGGCGGACGGCTCCTCGGAGGATGTCCCCATCGATACACTCAAAAAGGGCGACAGGTTCCTCGTCAAGCCGGGCGAGAAATTCGCTACCGATGGGGTTGTGGTTGACGGACATACCGGTGTTGATGAATCCCTCCTCACGGGCGAATCACGCCCAGTGCACAAGATGTCCGGCGATAAGGTCATCGGTGGTGCAATTAACGGCGAAGGTTCTGTGACTGTGGAAGTTGAGAAGGTTGGGCATGAGACCTTCCTCTCCCAGGTTGTCGAGCTCGTGAGAAAAGCGCAGGAGTCAAAATCGCATACCCAGGATTTGGCCAATCGCGCGGCGTTGTGGCTTACGATAATCGCTTTGACGACGGGCGCAATAACCCTGATCGCTTGGCTTACCGTGGGGCAAGGCTTCATCTTGGCAATCGGCAAGGAAGTATTTGCCTACTCCATCGAACGTATGGTGACCGTTATGGTCATCACCTGCCCTCACGCGCTTGGGCTTGCAATACCCCTCGTGGTCGCCGTTTCGACCGCCCTTGCCGCCAAGAACGGCCTGTTGCTGAGGAACCGTACGGCTTTTGAGCAAGCCCGGCTTATTAACGCAGTAGTATTCGACAAAACCGGCACGCTCACCGAGGGGCGCTTCGGGGTGCAAGGAATCGTCACCTTCTCAGATGCCAACGAAAATGAAGTGCTCCGACTCGCCGCCTCACTTGAAACCGCTTCGGAGCATCCAATAGGTGAAGGAATCGTCGGAGAAGCCAAACGGCGCTCTTTGGAACTCAGCAATGCTTCCGATTTTGAAGCAATTAAAGGGAAAGGGATTCAAGGAAATGTCGGCGGCAGTAATATCATGGTCGTCAGCCCGGGATATCTTGATGAAAATAGCATTCGGTGGGACGTGAATCCCATCAAGGAACACTATTCTCACGGCAGGACGGTTGTATTCGTTCTGCGGGATAAAAACCTCCTGGGCGCGATAGCATTGGGCGACGCCATACGTCCCGAATCGAAAGGGGCGATTGAGGCACTCCACAGGATGGGCATCACGTGCATAATGTTGACGGGCGACAAACGCGAAGTCGCCCAGGCGGTGGCCTCAAGCCTCGGGCTTGATGAATATTTCGCCGAAGTCCTCCCCGACCGGAAAGCGGGTAAAATACGCGAGTTGATGAATCGCGGGATGCGGGTTGCCATGACCGGTGATGGAATCAACGATGCCCCTGCACTTGCCACGGCCGATGTGGGTATCGCCATCGGCGCCGGTACCGATGTTGCCCTGGAAACAGCTGATATTATCCTGGTAAAAAGCGACCCTCGCGATGTCGTCGGCTTACTTCGCCTTGCCCGGGCCACTTATGGGAAAATGGTGCAGAATTTAATTTGGGCTACGGGCTATAATGTCGTGGCGATACCATTGGCCGCAGGTGTGCTTGCGACAAATGGGGTGGTCCTAAGCCCCGCGGTCGGTGCGATTCTCATGTCACTGAGCACCATAATCGTCGCTATAAACGCCAAATTCCTCATAATGAAATGACAATTATATCCTAAACTAATAAGTCAAATAACGTGTGATATTGCTTATCCGACTAAGACGAGGAATGTGATAGATGGGAAAGAAACATCAGTATTCAGGGGAACCAAAATTTTTCTCCAAAACACCCAAACCACCACAATTGGGCGACAAAAAATACTATACGATTGTTTGCCAGTCTAACCGCCCCAAGCAGCGTGAAACACAAATTCATCCGCAGGTAGTCTTAGGTTTACGAAATTTAATTTAACAGCATCTAATGTATATGTAAAGGAAAGTTAAATTACGCCTACTTGGTCACCTGACATTTTTATGGAATTGTGATATGTGGGTCAGTAATTTGAATTAGCAAGCTACCTATTAGCGGAAATTTCGGTTTTACATTAAGGAGCCTGTTTATTGCAGGCTAAGTGGCTAGCTAAACTTTACGCATGTTAGTTTCATGATATCTAAGCCGTACTCATGTTTATACCAACCATCTCCTTCAGTATTTTGAAGATTAGAAGGGTATACGAAATATCGGTCGATATTCTCAACAAATAAAAACTTTTAGGAGGTTTCTATGCTGAGATTTGTTTGGATGCTTACTGTGTTTTGTGCGGTTTTCCTCTTTATCTTGGGTTGTTCCGGGAGTGGAACACCGCTGGTTCCGCCTTCCAATACGCCCAATGATTTAAAAACCGCCGAAGGAGGACAGACACTCTGCTTAGGCCTCTGGCAGGTCACTGTCGACCTTAAGAGCGCGACCATCGATGCGGTTCCAATTCGCCAGGGTGACTTTATTTTGAACGTCCTTGGCTTCATGGAACCACCCCCCCTGGTGAATCTCAACATCGATTGGACTTCTTTGCATATCGGGGATGGCGTGGCGGATAAGACTATCACGGTGGATGTCATCTTCACGCACCCGATTGCCGGAGACCCTGTATTCACAGGATTCGATGTACGCGGTGTGGTATTCGGGCCGAACCTTGCAAATGCTGATGGTCTGACGATCATCCCGAGCCCCGAGCTTTTCAGCGACGTACCTTTTGGCTATCAGAACGGTTTGCTTGGCACACCCGAAGAGACAGCCCACTATAAGGGCTTGGCGGGCTACAAGTATTTCTGCGATGACCTTGGGAAAGATGACGACCTTGTCACGTTCTTCTCAAACCCCGCCAATTTGGCCAACCGGGGGAAATATTCATCCGGCGCCGTACACACAAGGCATTACGCCCTCGATTGGGATGGCGCATCCCAAGCTTTCTTCATCTTCAACTATGCCGTTTATGCCAACTATAACTGGCCGTCCGGCGAAGCCCCGATCGACCTTGAAGACTTCGACATCACCACGGCCAACAGCTCCGAGGCATTCTGCGCCAAAGTCACAGAGACAGCCAACACCCTCTATTATGCTACGGGCGGCGGTGGCGGCGCCCTCAGCTTGGAGGTCACTGTCTGGGACTGGCAGAATAATGTGAGCAAAGTATCCCTCGAATCGCTTGAAGCGGGCGTTATAGACCCGGTTGATGCGGGATTCTTCGGCCCTGGGAGCGACCCATTCGAAGGTGTTTGGGTCTTTGACAACATCCCCGGCCACCCAACCGTTGCAGGTGATTTAGACCTACTTCTCACCGTTACCGACCCCATGACCTTTGGTGGAGCATGGTTCATGGGACTTCTGCCGACTGGCAATTCGATGTATGGCAAGAATGTTTACAATTGCTGGAAATATACAACGACTGTCATCCCCTGCCCTCCGCCAACCATAACTTCAATTACTCCAAGCGCTTTTAAGCAGACTTGGTATGCCGATGATGTCCAAATCGATGGTTCCAATTTCATCGATGGAGCTTCCTTAGCGGTTAAGTTAGTCCAGACAGGCCAGCCTGATATTATCGGGACCGATGTCAAGTTCGTAAGCGGTACCCAGATAACTTGTGATTTGGCCATCCCAGGAGCAGCCGCTACGGGCGCTTATGATGTTGTTGTAACCAATGGTTGCGGAACCGATGGTACAGGCGTTGGGCTGGTTACAATCGATGTCCCGGGACCATGGGAAAAGGTTGGCGTCGGCCGCATAATCCTTGACCCGCAGCCGAACCACGGTGCCGATCCGGGGTCAGATAACCCTGATATAACATTCATTACCCCTGATCTATATGTATCCAACCGTTCTGATGGCACCAAAATCGGAATCGTCCATGCAGGCAATCCCGTCAAATATCCTGGCTCGCCCAACGGTTATTATAAGGGGTACTTCAGCGCCGATTATACATCTTATGCGGATAAGGTAGCCGAGTGTAACATATACTACGGTAACCCCGGACAGCCTTACGGTCGAATAGACGGTACGGGGTCCGGTGGGTTTCTGCTGGTCCTCCTGAGTTACTTTCAAGGATGGCCTAATCAATACACGAACTCCTTCTTCCAAAATTGCGAAGGTATGTGCGATATAGATATCCTCCCCGGTGCAGATGCCGCAGATGGTTACCCTGATGGCTTTATAGTATCTATTTCAACATTCCTAAACCCTTGGGGCACTACCACTTACCCCGTCATGACCGCCGTTGACGTCACGGCCGGCTCTGGGGACCAGGCGCCTATATTCTTTTTGGGAATTCGTTACCAGGATTCATGGTTCCCCAGCGACCCACAGACGCAGACCTCAACCCCAACCTACGAGTGCTACTGGATGGTCCGCGAGTGGAGGTATATTTACAGCTTAGCGGCGGGAACCGGTCGCCGGGTTGCCGACACCACCGGTGCCTTTACTGGCAGTGGACCTGGGAAGGTCGATATCAGCGGCAATTGGGATACCCCGCGCATTGGAGTTGACTATGCGCCTTACGAGACGGACATCCCGGGTGGCGTCACTACAAATACAAGGCTCCTCTTCATCCTCGACTGCGCCGGCGACGTTGAAATCTTCAAGGGCGAGTTTGCCGCGAATACAGCCTACCCATACAATGTGCCTGTTTTATATGGGACAATTGAGTCAACCCAATTCGCCGGAATCCCAATAGATGTTGAGGAAGTCCCGAGCCATGATATAGCTGGGATGGGTACTGCCACCAACTATATCGCTGTCCTTGAGAAGAACAGCGCAGAGACACAGTGGTGGGTTTCCATCTGGGAAATCCATTCCGGAGTCGATACCAGCGTTAAGCTGTACACTTCCTTCACCGGCACAGGCAAAGGGTACTCAATGGATGTGGACAACCTGACCGGCAGTCTGCATGTCTTCCATGATTACGGCGGCTCAATCGCAGCCACAAGAATAGATTATTGATGCCCGCCTTTTCGTTCTGAGTTGTTTATCCGCCCCCTCACAGAGAGGGGGCTTTCTTTTAAAATGGGCACAGTTTCGGCAATTCCGTGTTCACGGCTCGCATCACGACCAAGTCCCCAGGCGCGGCACACCGTACGGCATGGAGAAAAATTCCCCTTATATTCCATACATGAATTCGAAGATTTTGTGCTATATTAGTATTGGGAAAATGGGTTGAAGAAAAGAACGAGTGAAGGAGAGATAAGCCATGGGCAAAAGGATTGTTCTACTTATTGTGTCGTTGGTTTTCCTTTGGAATGCGGGCTGCGCTGCTTTATCACCTGTGGAGCCTACCTCATCTCCTGCAGGGATGTACAGCGCTCAAGATGATGGCCATCTCCTCTGGGGTTACTTTCATCTTTACATCGACCCGAGCATCCCGGGGGTCCAGGCGATACCTGCAAGGCAGGTCTTGGCGCATTTCAATGTTAAGGCCTATGTCACGCCTCCCGCCTGCGATGATTGCATTATTGTGACACCAACCGGCCCTTTTAAGGACCATATCCTGCCGATCGATGTCACACTTAAGAACCCCACCCAACTCACCGGACACGACGTACGGGGTATCCTGATATCCAACGATGTGGGGGCCACACTGAAAAACCCCGACAATTACACGGACCTATTCGATGATGGCGGGGCAATTACCATTAACCCGTTCACGGCTTATGCGAAGGCCGTTATGAATAGGATTTTCGGGCCCGGACAGAGCTTCACGGAGAGTTATCAAATCTATCTTTCCTCTTATGGCAAGATTGCAACAATAGACTACGCCATTGACGCCTCATGGCCCAATAGGGCCAAGGAGCCTTACCAGATTTCCGCCCTCGCCAACGACGGATGGCTTGATAACTATGGCGTGAACAGCGCCGTATTCAGCGTAGATGTGCTTGCCGCTAACAATGATGTTGACGAAGTGCTGATGGATGCCTCTTCCCTCGGTTTCACCCCTGATTTGGTGATGGTCAATACATCCGGCACGACCTGGAAAATAGAAATGACCAATTCCAATCTCGTTCCTAAAGGCGATTACACGGTGCTCATCAAAGCTTCTACAAGTTCAAGCCCTAAATATTTATATTCTTATGAAACCATTCAAGTATACCAAGGGGTTGTGCAGGTAAGCCTTGCTAAAGAAGTGCAGCCAATGTTTGACCTGTTCTGCATTTCCTGCCATCAATCCGTTGCACCCCCTGAGGGCTTGGATCTGACTGAAGGCAATACGTATTCAAATACCGTCAATGTTGATTCCAATCAATCTTCGTACAAGAGGATCAAACCAGGTTCAGCATTCGAATCATATCTGGTGGCCAAATTGTTTGGAATGCAGCTTGATCCTCCTTACAACGGCAGCGGTTTTCAAATGCCGAAAACTGGCGGTCCCTTAATAGACGAACAGATTATGGTTATTACAACCTGGATCAGCCAGGGGGCCAAGGACAATTAAGTTCATATCGATTCAGAATTTCGTTGTTGTTTCCTGATACCCGAAAAGCATGCTGTCTAATCGGGGTATTGCAATGTCCCCCCTACCCGCCCCGGCGAACCCATAGAACCGCGAGTAAGCCCCGCATCTGGCCAACATTGCATCTTTCATGTTTGCAGTATCCAATACCCGAAGCTGCAGGCCATCGCGTTTTGACACCATGTAACCGACAAACCCGCCGCATGGGCTAAGGCTTACATTCCAGACATCGCCTGAAATCGGCAGCTTGCGTTCACCGAGTCCGGAAGGATGATTCAGATAGAAACTCAAAGTCCCTTCCTTTGGACATCTTTTACCGCGGTCATATTCAATTCCGACATACAGCAGAACATCGCCATTACCGCTCAATCCCATCTGGTGCTTCACATGCTTCCCGTCAAGCGGGGCGATTGGTTTGATTTCACCATTCCGCCATATATACAGGCTCCCCCATTCACGGGGGGTGTCACCGTAATACGGAAGGTTAAGCGACACCGTTTCGTCCTTCCTCTGGCTTTGGAAAAAAATAGAACCCCCATCCCCACTGACAATGTAAGAGAAATTGCGGTCACGGATTGAATTCCCCAGGTCAATTGCGCGCGCTTCACCGCCATGTACATCCAAAGCCCACAGTTTCACCGGCCGTTTATCCTCATCTATTTTTCCTGTTACATATGGGAACTCCGGCAACGCCACAAGCAGCAAGCCGGCATCGCAGGCCAATTTCGGCATGAAATCCACACGGTCTTCCCATCTGATTGTCTCGCTCGCGGCATCGTAAATCACACGCCCCTCGCCGGTTGCACCGGTAAGGCCGTTGATTAAATATAACGTATATTTCAACCGGTAGCCGGTGCCCGTGAAGCCCTCCAACTCCCCTTCAGCCTCGTTCCCATGAAGCAGGCGGAAAACCGCCTCCCGCTTCATCGCCACAAGAGTTTTGCCATCTTCGATAAATCCAAGCGGTACCCAATCCCCATCTGTCTTGGCGAATTTTTCTTTGCCTGACGCGATGCCATAGCATCTCAGCGTCTCATCAAGCGATAACGGTTCCTTACCGCCATTGAACGCCGCCAATCCGGAACGGTAATCGATATATGCATCAGCGGACCATTGAGGGGCAAAGCTCAATTCATCAATGGTTCCATCATGGAAAAAAAGGGTAAGCCTCAATGAATCATCCTGTCCGGCTTTTGCATCAGCGGAAACCTTATCCCACAGCATCACAAGAGGTGGTGGTATGACGCCACTCCGGTTATTGGTGCAGGAAATTACAAGGAGTGGCAAGAACAGTATTGATAATGCCCGCAAGGCTATCCGCGGAAAAACTGACAATATGTACCCGCTCACTCTGAAATTATCATCATACCCCAATCAGCCTGGTAATCGCCCCAGGCGTTTTCGGTGATGTCCTTCCAAGTATCATTCGTAAGATCATAAACACCTATCTCCGATGACTGGTCGCCGCCGTGGTCAAAAGCGACTTTATTCCCGTCAACGCTGAATGCGGGGGAGCGGATGTACATCTCGAAATCGATGACTTTCCATGGGGGATTCCACGATGTCATCGGGGAGATGTATATTTTTCTCCCGCCGGTATCCGGGTAGCTTGTTGACCACGCGATATACTGCCCATCGGGGCTTACAACAGGGTCGTCGTTCCATACGCCGCTTGGAGTGTCGGTGTATGGCGTTATGTTCCCTGTAGCAACATCATAAAAATAAATCTGATTATCCAAGAAACTCTGGAAAATAATAGATTGGTCATCATGCGAATATACCGGCGCCCAGGGATATAACCCGGTGGGTGTCAACGCTGTCTTATTGGCACCGTCAAGGTCCATGATATACAGTTCCCCGTTCTCGAAGATGCTGTTGGCGTAGCTATAGACAATTTTTTGGCCATCGTGCCGCCAGCTTCCATAGGTGTACCAATTCGACATGCCGTCGCTAAGCGAGATGTCGTCTTTAGTGGTCACATCAACTCTTCTAAGCTCACTGCCAAGAGTGCTCCAACTGTAACGCAAATATAAAATGTATTTCCCATCCGGTGAGAGGCCCGGACCTTCGCACCATGTGGCAGGATCGTCTTGTGTAGTCCATTGCACGGGGTCGGTCAGCCCTTCGGGGTCGATGCTGTAAATATTCCTACCTATCAAAGCACTGTTGTAATCAGAGCAATATACTATCCTTTCCTCTTTTTGCGTCCCCGGATTATTACCGACCTTGAACCCCCATACAAGTTGATACGCCGGTATATTGCCCAACTTGGGATGGGTTTTTGAATCCCTCGCAGTAACAAGTACACCAACCGGTTCGGTCGATGCGAGACTGTCCCCGCTCAGCTCAAAACGATAGTATGCGCTCAATTCCGTTTCGGCGAACGGTGTTGTTTCCTCGTATGGAAAAATACCCGGCCACTCAATCCCTACCGATTTAATTGTTGAAGGCCCCTGCCAGTCATAGACGGTAATTTCCAACTTTAATTGCCCCCCCTTATTTGTATCATCAACATAATATAAGCTGTTCTCTGTTTCAGTTACCGTTATATAAAACGCCTCCGGCCTGTTGGCTGAAATCGGGAATGAATCCGGCACTTCCCACGGCGGCTGGCCCGATGGGAATTTCCACGATGCGTCAATCGCATAATTGAATACAAGCCCACTGCTCCCTATATGTATTTTGTAGTGCCTGATATTCTGTTGCCCCGCCGCGAAACTACCTCGCATCGTCAAATCCAATTCATCGAGTGGGGCGTCTTTATCAAGTCCATCGGCGAAATATTTATAACCGCAAACGGTCGCATTATAATTCCCAACGCTTTCAGGGACACCTAACATCCCGTCAATATAGCCATTTACAGGTTGAACCGGATCAGGCGGGAAATTCACCGGGTTCCACCATGGCGAATACCCGTCGGCGTTGACCAGACATGTATCATCTTTCCACGGTATGATGATGCTCCCGTCTTCGAATCCGCTCAGAGAGCCATTTGATATGAGTATGCCGCATACATCAAAGCCGGAATACTGAGTTTGCCCTAAAAATGGATGCCTTAGCCCTATATCCACATCAACTATATCGCCTGAGAATTTCGGTTTGCTTTCAAAAGTTATATATGCAAGCGGCGGCGGCTCAAGGAATTTAAGGGCGTTCAGATGTATAGCCCCCTGCCGGAGCGGCTTTGCATCAAGCGTTCCGGCTGCCGGGTCGGCTATGAACTGCCATAGCCCCCAACTCATATGCGATGTTTCCCCCCAAGACGCCGGAATGTCGTCCTGTCCTTCAATGGGGGCTGCAACAGGCTGGGAGCCTTCCCCATGTGAACACCCAGTGACTCCTGTGCAGAAAATAATTATTATAAGAGCAAGAAACCTCATTGGCGCAACCTCCCGGATTGGCCCATTAACCCACTTACCTTATTAGATGAACAAACAAATGGAATTGCTATCACTAAATGTTACGTGGGTAGGGTGAGGTATTTTGCAGACAAAATGCTTCGCCCTTAATCCGGTTTCGTTTCATCAGCGGGCATTACTATTCCTTCAACTTCTTCGGCTTCCTTTTTGGGTTTGTATTTCTTGCCGAATTGCAGAGCTTCATCCAAGAGCTCTACCGGATGTATTGCGCGTATCTTTGTCAAATCAACCAATTGCAGCGCGCACATACCGCAGGGCGTAATTATTGCATCAACATACTTCGATGCAATCTCACGCGCCCGTTTACGCCCAAGCTCTTTTGAAGCCGCAGCGTGGGTTTGCTTAAGGCCCCATCCTCCTCCCATACCACAACATTCATCGGTCAACTCGACAAGCTCAAGCCCCTTGATTCGACCAAGGACGCTACGCAACGCACTATCAGCGCCCAACAACGCCTCGTGGCATGATATATGCAGCGCCGCACGTAACGGTACGGGTAGAACAAGCCGCGGGGCATCCGGTTTGTCGAAATCCTTAACAAGAAGCTCGTTTATCTCATAAATTAATGGTGTGATCTTGGCGGCAATATCCTCTTCCACTAAAAGCGGCAGGGCTTCATGCAGGTAATGAGCGCAGGAAGGACATGTGGTGACTATCGGCACCCCGCGTTCGGCAAGCGGCAGAAACGCCTTCACAAACTCATCGGCATCTTTCTTGGCTCCAGCAGAGTCATTCGATGATAATTTCGGAAGCCCGCAGCATCCCTGCCTCGGGACTATCAGGTCATATCCCAATCCCTCAAGCAACCTTATACCGGGAATCCCCTCACCGGCAACATTGATGAAACCCGCATGACATCCATGAAAATAGGCCAATGGTTTTTCATAAGTCCTGTAAGTATCCCTTGCAGGGTAAAATTTCGACAACGGTACCCTGTTGAACGACGGCAATGGCCTGTCAGGCGCAGCACCGGTCAAGCCGGCTAATGCCCTACGCGCCCATCCCGAGTTCCGGAGGCGGTCAAACAGCGCGGGGGAGTTTTTTCGCAACCTGTATAACCAGGGGATATCCGCAAGCAGGCGCTCACCAACCGACGGTTGCTTGCTCTCGCCCCGCGAAAGATGCGCCCTGAAATCCAACTTGCCATAACCGCTCTCGGCGAAACAAAGCCGCTCGCATCGCCCGCATCCCATGCATGAAGCTATCATCCGGCCCAAATCGGCATCGGCCAACGAACCGGCCGGAAGCTTCCCGCTTATCAGGTGCCTGAGCACCGCCGAGCGTGCGCGCGGCGTATCAAGCTCATCCCCCGATGCGGCATAAGCCGGGCAGAAGTCGCGACAATAGCCGCACCCATGACATGCTTCAATATCCTCACGCGCAACATCGTCATCAAAGGGGGTGCGCGTATCGGCGAAACTGTACTCCGGCCCGAACTTGGTGTCCTCTTTAATCACTGCAGGGGACAGATACTCCTCCGTTGCAATTATGCCGGGGTTGAATATATTCGCGGGGTCGAAAATATTTTTCACTTTAACGAAAAGCGGATAAAGCTCCGGGAAAAAGTTCTTCAACAGCGGGGTACGCAACCTGCCATCACCATGCTCCCCGCCAAGAGTGCCCCCGAATGATTTCACGAGCTCAGCAACATCGGTCGCAAGGCGAACCATGCGATTGAGGTCGCCTTCCTTCTTCAAGTCGAGGATGGGACGTATATGCAGATTCCCACTTCCCGCGTGCCCGAAGATGAATACCTTCATCTGCAGCTTCTCAAGCAGGTCGTTAAGCCGCGCAAGGAACTCCTCAAGATTCGCGGGATTTACGGCGGTATCCTCAATGACATCCGACGGCTTTCGCGAGCCTTTTGTCCGATTGAGTATGTTATTCGATGCGCGCCGTATTTCTAAAAGCTCCTCGCGCTGAAGCGCACCTTCACCTATAACGAAACCCGCAGCAAGGGCAGCGCCCGATATGAGCTCATCCTCAAGGCGATGAATCCTGTGGCTCACCTCAATCGCACTATTCCCCTCTATCTCTATCATCAGCACCCATGCATGGCTTCCGGGGACAAAGCGCCGCACGACGTCGCTGCGCTCCTTCGCAAGGCGGATATACTCCTCATCCATCACTTCAAGCACCACGGGGTCATATTTGAGTGCAACCTTCACAGCTTCAGCCATGGAGTGCAGGCTATCGTAGAAAGAAAGAGTGATGGTGTGATATGGCAATGTATCGAGCACCCTGAGCCGCAGCCGGGTAAACATCGCCAATGTGCCTTCGCTGCCGACCAAGAGTTTCGTCGGGTCGAAATGATAGCCGTCAAGGACATCGTATAAGAGATACCCCGATGAATTTTTCGGGACATGCGGCCTATTTTTTTCTATCAGCTCAGCGTTTTCCGAAAGCAGCCTTTCTATACGCCTTAAAATCCTCGCCCATAAGTCCCCTTTCTCCTCCATGGCCGCATCGACCTTCCCGCCTATTTCGTATGGCTCGGCGAAAGCCGTGGAACCATCGCTCAGCACAAGCCGGATGCGGCGAACATATTCCCTGGTTGCCCCATATTTGACCGTACGGCTCCCCCCGGCATTATTGGCAGCCATGCCGCCGATAGTCGCCGCACTGCCGCTGGCCGGGTCGGGTGGGAAAAATTTCCCGTGCCCGTCGAGAAACCGGGTCAGCTCATCAAGACGGAGGCCGGGGCCGACATCGATGGTATTCTTCTCACTATCGAATTCATGCACCCCGCCCATGTATTTGCTGAAGTCGAGTATTATCCCGCCCTTCGAGAGCGCCTGCCCGGCAAGACTTGACGCGCCGCCACGCCCGGTGATGGCAAGGCCGTGACGCTTCGCGAACCCGACAACGGCCTGGCAGTCGGCCACATCGCGCGGGACAACAACAATAGCAGGTACAAGCTCATACATCGCAGCCGTCTGGCCATAAGCAATCAGATTCAACCTGTCGGTGAGGACATCGCCGGAAACTTCGCGTCTGAGGCGCTTGATGGCGGCGGCATCCAGATCAGCCTTTTTCAGGAGGGCTTCAATAGCTTCATCTTTTTCATCGGGGACCATATACGTCCTTATTAAACCACCCAGCTTTGACTTTATTTCAACAGCTTATCTAAGGCCGTTTTAAATCCCTCAATAAGCTTGCCTGCCGCGATGGCCTGGGCTAATTCCTTGGTTATTTCCATCGAATCTTTAACTTTTAGACTTTTACGCAAGTTCCTGCCTGCTGCTATTTCAACGCGTTTCCGTCGCGGGTCGTACAAAATCAGCAATCCCTCATCCGCCCCTTTCAACCCGACGGTCCAGTCGTTGTAAAGGGAAAATGCAATCCCGGCAGGTGTCTGGTCATCCGGCGTGTTGAACGTGGCGAACATTACGGGTTTCGATTTCCCGGCACCGGCGATTGCGGCTTTGAGCCCCGTGATTTCTTCCGCCGAAAGCGCTTTTACCGCGTCGCATACGCCCCCATCCAAAACCGGCATAGGATGCAACGGATTAGCCGCGTCGGTTTCCTCGTAGCCGCAATAGGAGCAGAATACCGCATCCCCATCCCATTCCTCACCACATGTGGGGCAAGGCGGATGCTTCGCCTTTTCCTCCAGGGTGTCGGTCTCCGGGGTTGCAGCGTGCTCCTTAGCCCCCTCCGCTTTGGTGGGCACATGTTTGTCCGCTTTATCCTCGTTTCCAGCCATAAGATAACCTCAATCCATTAACGACGGATATTAACTGCCGGATTATAACATGTTTCAAGCCTTCGAATAGGGAGACAACATCAAAAAGGAAACATCAGGATTATCCGGGAAAATTATCCCAAAGTAACCTAATAGGGTGCTGAAAAAGGTCATTTATGCTGGTAAAAGGGGACTGTCCACGTATTAGGCGAGTCTTTCAGCACCCTGCTGGTGCTGAGCATGCAATTCCTCTGGAAAAGGGAAATCAATCACACACTGCGAATACTATTATATCGCTTTCCACCAATCGGGGTCAGTGGCAGCCTCTGAGTTCTCGGCAACCTTAGCCGGTTTGGGTTTGGGTGTGGGCGGCTTAGTAGATGTTCGTCCCTCCGCTATACGTTCATAATCCTTCTTGACGGCAAAAACCCTGGTTTCCTCAGCCAATTTATGCACTTCAGCATGATGCTTAACAAGCATACCACTTGATACGGCTTTATTAAGGATGCTCAGGAATTCCCCTTCCCCTTTGAGCTCGAACTTAATCGGTATTGTATATATTGGGGCTTCTATTTCTACGGCCAAATGCCCAAGGCGAACCATATCTTTCTCAGTCGTAAATATCACATGCCCGCCCTGGTCGGTAACTTGCTTGTTTATGTAATCTATATCCTTGCGCGTAAATTTATGGTGATCCGGAAAACGTAATGGTTTTAAAAGCTGCATGCCCATTTTCTCAAGCATGCGCTCGAACCCCCTGGGATTACCGATAGCGCTCATTGGGACTGCCTTACGGCGACTGAGCAAATCAGCATCGGCCTCGGTGTTTGAATTGACCGCCCTTATTGCTTTGGGGATAAACGAGGACAAGAATACGTGCGTCCCCGGTTTGAGAAACGGTTTGAACCTGTCGATAATCCCGCGAAGGACTCCTCCACCCATAAGGTCGGTCCGTGTTAATATGACGACATCAGCCCTCTCAATGGCATTCAAAGGTTCGCGCATTACGCCTTCCCTGGGAAAACCAGCTTCACCGAACGGGCGTGTTGCATCGATTAGCACGATATCCAAGTCCCGTTTCAGCGAAGTGAATTGGAAGGCATCATCCATCACCAAGGCATCAAGGCTGAATCTCTTTATGAGCGCCAACCCTGTTTCAGCTTTATGCTTGCCCACGCCCACAGGTATTCCGGCCTTAAGAAGCTCCTTGGCGGCAAGGTATGCTTCGTCACCGGCTTCAACCGGCCCTGCAAAGATGTGCTTGCCGTCGGAGACAATACCACCGGTATTTTCCATCAAGCCCGTATAGCCGCGCAGGTGCACTCCAACATTCATTTTGGGGTTCAACCGCTGAATCTGTTTGGCAATCCATATAACGGTAGGTGTTTTCCCAGTACCCCCAAAGGATATATTGCCTACGCTTATGATTTTAGCCGGAAGCACCATCGGCCTGAGGGCGAATTCCTCCACCCGCTTATGGCTTAACAGCATATAAAGCTTCTTAAGCGGCCATATGAGCCAGCTAATCAACGATTTCAGCAGGTTAAAGCGCATCATTAATAATATCCGCAGTTACTTATACAATATCCGCGTTCCAGAATAAATACTCATGGCTGAATTGTTAATAGCCTCTAACAAAATAGGGGACCGTCCCGGGGCTGCCCTCGATTGGCTGGTGAAGCTCTTCGCGTTTGCTAAACTCATTTCGTTAGAGCCTCTAAGAAACCACTCTACTTTATATAGTTTCATCGTCAAAATCTAATGAAGTGTCTTTATGCGCAAGAATCTGAAAAGCCACCTTCCGAAACGATTGATAGTGTCCGCGGCCGGCGCATCATCGTGGATAAGGCGAGACGTGAAATTCCCCGCGCATACATCATCCCCACCGATGCCCTTGTGCGGTAAATTCAGCCTCAATTTCCTTATGAAACTCCAGCTTAACGAGGCATGCACCCACCCCATCGCCGCACCCGGGAAAGATGCTTCACCCATCAGTTCCTTCCAAAGAGTATGCATCACGGTCAACGGAATAAGAAGGGCAAGTTTCAGTATCGTCGCGCTTGAATAAAAAACAAACATGCAAACGTGGCGGTTCCGTTCGCGGTAAAACGCAAGCCGATATTGTAGTAATCTGTTTACGCTGTATCCATGGAGATGATGCACAACCGCCTCATTAGCCTGAATGACTTCCCTCCCCGACATACGAAGCAGGATACCGATGAAGACGTCCTCATAGTAGAGGAAAAGCTCCTTCGGGGGGAGGCATTCCATCAGGGCTTTACGCTCAACCAGGAAACAAGCGCCGGACGGGTAAACCGCACGGGAACGATCTGCAAAAACCCCGTTGATAAGGAAATACAATGGATTAAGGGTGGCATTGTAATTCGCTTCGAGGTGGCCTTCATTTGGGTTGACAATCCTTGGACTTACCGCCGCGGCGCGCGTCTGATGATAGGTCGCCACGAGTTTCGGAATGCACCCCGGAGAGAAAAGGAGATCGTTATTACATATAATAAGCAAATCCGATTGGCATTTTTCGGCGGCTATGTGAATCGCCCCGGCATAACCGACATTGGCCGGCGGCTCAATAATTTCCACATGGGGGTACAAGGTAATTATCTCATCGAGCACCGGGTCGCGTGGGGGATTGTCGATTATTCGAACACGGAATGGCCTGTACATCGACGCGAGCAGGCTTTTCACGCAGTTCAGCAGCTTCTCGCCGCCGTAATAATTGACAACAAAAACTTCGATGGGGGTGTGGTCAGGCTTATTAATGTTGTCTCCGTCTGGCATATCGAGGATTATACCAATTAGCCAAGTGAGTTCTATAGAATTTCATTCCTGATGCACATACTCCGGAAAAATGGCATAAGCCGGCAATCAGCCTGCTGTTTCCAGAAACTTCAGTAACCTTATTCCCCTGACTCTGGTTTGACTACACCTCGCCTTTCGGCAGCTTCCCTGAGGGCGGTGACATCCTTTGTACCCCCTGCCACCTCCTCCGGGGACGGTTGGGCGGTATGCAATATCTCCAATAAATCCTTCGCGTAATCGAAATCAGCATCCCATTCAGGTGTATGACACTTAAGACAAATCTCTTGTGGGGCTTCTTTACGGATTTTATGGTCATACCCACCGGCGGTGCTCTCTATGAGGGCGGTCTGTTCCTGGGTGGCCGCATTCTTAGATTGGGCTTTCTGGGCCTCTTTAAGGTCGTTCTCAAGGCAAAGGTGCTCTTTCGCCGGACCGTGGCAGGACTCGCACCCTACATTGGCTAAATGATATGTTTCCGTGATGTTCTTGAACCCCCCCGGTTCGCCATAAGCGGTAGTATGACATGGCAGGCATTCGGGGTTGTTTTGCTCTTTCTTGACATTAAGCGATTGGATGGCCCTGTTATGCACCGACCGGCTAAACGATGCGTGCTCGCTCTGATGGCATTCGCTGCACCATCGGCTGCCGACATACTGGGTGAAATCCTGGCAATAATCCCTCGGATTTTGCGACATGACATCGCTCATCATTGAATCAATGTTTCCCCTTACCTTGGCGTGGAAATCAGCGAGGATAGCATTGATTTCGGGATCATCCGCAACCCTTTCGCCTAATTCGATTGTTGAGCCCTCGAACTTGCCTAAGCGGAACGAGCCCTTTTCATCCTTCTCTACGGGGGCGAATATCTTACCTATATACTTCCCGGAACTGCCTGTGCTGTGCAAGATGATGCTGGTTGTCCTCTTATTCTCCTCATCACGTTTGATAACAGGCGCCTGATCTTCAGGTGTTGTGCTTTCTGGTTCTGCATAATAGTAAGCATATTGGCCGCTTCGCTCAGTCATTTTAAAGCCGTAACCCGTGAGAATTACATCTATCTGTCCGTCAAATTCTTGAGCTATTTTTTCGATATCAACCTGCTGGAGCCATCCTGCGACAATAATAAGGTCGCACTTCTCGCGCTTGGTCATTTCAGGGATATATGTCTCCAGTGCTTCAATCGGGTCACGGGTCATTACAGTGCTTTTCTGCGCCCTGGATGGATTGGCCAGATGCGTCTGGTGGTAAACCAAGCCTATAATACCCACTCTCAGTGAGCCGAAATCCTTTGTCACATACGGTTGGACAATCAAGTTACCGTCAGTGTCAAGGACATTTGCGCTGACCATTTTCCGCCCTAACTGCTCATCGGTTTTGACAATAAAATCCTTCCCTAAGTTAATCTCGTTAATGCCTATATTGATAACGTCATAACCTATTCTATTGTAAGACTCGAGCATGGCATCCGACTTCAAAGTATAAAACGGGCCTGTGCTTGCCGGTGCGAAGTTCCCGCAATCGATTACAACCTTGGGGCCGGGGCCCATTTCCTTAATGGCCGTACCCAGACGCGCTATCCCACCCGATTGTGCGCTCTTGCATCCGCATTTATATAGTTCCGCGCGGTTATCGGCACTGAAGGCAATGATAAGGTCTGCCGGCGGGGGGCCGAGCGGCTTTATGGCACAACCCGCTAAGAACGTCAGTACGAGGATTACCGTCATTAACTTCAATAAAATGAAATACCTCATCTTTATCACGCCTCACTGCACAGATTAGATTCTCAATATAAAGACTACCGCATTTAGAAATAGTATCTATTAAATAAAATCAATTTTACAGAAATTTTGCCTTCCTTATTCCGGGTTTTGGGGTGAGTATCAAAGGAAAACTTCATACGGCAACCGCGTCCCGACAGCTTCAAGGAAGCATTCCAAAATCCTGCATGTAGTGCGGACATCCCCCATGGCCCGATGCCTGTCCGTAAGCTCCACACCGAAGTGCGAAGCAATCCGCTCAAGCCCCAACCCGCCTATATCCGGAATGAACCTGCGGGCCATGTGCTGCGTATCGAACACCGGAAGCCCCACAATCCCGCCGAAAAGCCTGATGCATTCATAATCAAGGAACGGCAAATCGCCGCTCGCGTTATGAACCACAAGGAGGCTTCCGCGCATGAACTCAAGCATTCCGCCTATGATGTCCTCGATAGAAGGACATCCGCTTACCATTTTGTCGGTGATGCCTATCAGCTTCACAACATAGTGCGGAATCTGCCGTCCCGGATTGACTAACGTTGAGAACTCATCGATGACCTTACCGTTCTTGAATCGAACCATGGCCACCTCGGTGATCCTATCGTCGGGTGGCTTTCCCCCGGTCGCCTCAAAATCGAGGACGGTGAATTCACATTCCGATATTGGGCCCTTGCAATCGATGAGCGGTTTTATATACCAATGCCCGTTCAGACGGTGAAAAGCCGGGTCGCGTCCAAAGATAGCCTCGCATATTGCCGGGCTGAAATCAGGCGCCTTGCCGCTGAGGCGCAAAGCTCTCTTCGCAACCAGCTTCGGGCTCGCCAACCCCCCGCGGTCCCGTACCGCCTGGTAGGCTCGGCGCATGATTAGACTTCCACTTAAATATAGTAATTCATCCAAAACTGCAATACCGTACATACGACCTACGGGTAGAACATTCTACCACTACATCAGCCCTGGGAAAATCCCCTTATTAATATTACCTCATTCTGAAATATGTTGCTTTATCTACAATAACTCGGGTTATGAGGCCCTGTGACGGATATTCCTCCGACAGAACGAGGATTGCTTGAGTTAGATGATGTATAATTAAAGTGAGGGGCAAATGATGCCATGTGAAGAAAAAAAGCATTTCTTCATCAGCTATAGCCATCATGATGAAGAGCAAGCAGTCCAGGTTGCGACGATTATCGAGGAAGCCGGCTATTCTTTGATAATCCAAAAATGGCATTTCTCCAGACCCGGCGGTTGGGTCGGCATGATTCAAAATGCGCATTTGGACACGGACAGGACAATATGCATCTTTTCACCGCACTACTTTGAATCAGATATTTGTAAAGCCGAATGGACTGTCAGATACCAGGATGACCCAAATGGTGATAAGGGTCTACTGATACCCATAATAATCGAACCTTGTGATATTAAAGGATTACCCTCGATACATAATCACGTAGATATCACGGACATGGATTGGGAGCTCGCAAAAGCCAAGATCCTAAATATGGTCAAAGCCATCCCTCCGAAGATTTCATCGTTCCTTGGGAAATCAAAGCAGCATGCTTTGCAGCCTGATATCAGAGGTTCGCTCCCCGCGATCTTTAATGTGCCCCAAAAGAACCGGAATTTCTCTGGCAGGAAAGCTGTGCTCAAAAACCTGCATAAAGCTTTGAAAACGGGCAAGGGGGTTGCTGTGACACAGGCCATAAGCGGCCTTGGCGGGGTCGGGAAAACACAGCTTGCCATCGAGTATGCCTACCGCCACAGAGGGGATTACCTGATTATTTGGTGGGTGCATTCGGAGGAACCGGTTCAGTTGGCATTCGACTACGCCGCACTTGCCAAGGAACTCAATCTTCCACAAAGGGACTCTCAGAAACAGGAGGAGATAATCGCGGCGGTCAAACACTGGCTTGAGCACAATGACGGCTGGCTCCTTATCTTTGACAACGCACGAACCCCGGATGACCTCATCAGGTTCCTGCCAAGAGGTGAAACTGGATGCGTCATCATCACATCGCGCTATAGTATTTGGAGTGAAGTGGCTTGTGACCTGCCCCTCGATGTCATGGAATCAGATGAAGCCGTCGAATTCCTCTTGGATAAAACCGGGCAGGATGATGAGAAATCAGCCAAGAAGTTAGCTAAGGAGTTAGGTTATCTACCCCTTGCCCTTGAGCATGCGAGGGCCTATATATGTGAATTGGGAATTCCGATTCGTGAATATTTAAACCTTTATAAACAATATCACATTGAAATATTAAAACGGAGCAAGGCCCCAATCGGCTATAAAGGCACCGTTGATACGACATGGAAAATTTCATTCGACAAGGTAAAGAATGAGTCCAAAGAGGCCGGGGACCTGCTTAATTTGTTCGCCTTCCTTGCTCCGGATAATATACCTTTAGGTATTCTTACCGAAGGTGTCGAGTATCTTCCGAAGTCCCTTTCTAAAACGGTCTCAGACCCGCTTGAATTAAACAGCGCCCTTCAATCAATTTTAAAATATTCATTAATCAAGCTCCACAAAGACCTTGTTTCAATTCACCGTTTGGTCCGGGCTGTTATCAGAAGCAGGTTGGATAAGAAGGGGGCAAAGAAATGGGCCAAGGCCGCTGTTGAGATTGTGAATTACTCTTTCCCGGAAAATCCACAAGATTTGGAGAATTGGCCCGATTGTGAGCGATTACTGCCACATGCATTAATAGCGGCTGAACATTCGCAAAAATTTGAAATGGCTCCTGAATCAACAGGGCGGCTTTTAAATGAGACAGGTCTATATTTGCAGGAGCGAGGTGAATTTGGTGAAGCCAAAACCGCAGTAGAGCGTGCCTTAGCGATATATGAAGCAACTTACGGTCCCGACCACGCTGACGTGGCGGCCATGCTTAGCAACCTTGGCTTGATTCTTAAAGACCTTGGTGAGCTTGAAAACGCGCGAAAACTTATGGAGCGTGCGTTAGCGATAGATGAAGCAACTTATGGCCCTGACCATCCTGATGTGGCTATCTTGCTTAGCAACTTTGGCCCAATTCTTCAAGACCTTGGGCAGCTTGAAAGCGCGCGCGAGCTTATGGAGCGTGCGTTAGCGATAGATGAAGCAACTTATGGCCTTGACCATCCTCATGTGGCTATCACACTTAGCAACCTTGGCTTGATTCTTCAAGACCTTCGGCAGCTTGAAAACGCGCGAAAACTTATGGAGCACGCATTGACTATAGATGAAGCAACTTACGGTCCTGACCACCCTAAAGTGGCTATCACACTTAGCAACCTTGGCTTGATTCTTCAAGACCTTGGTGAGTTTGAAAGCGCGCGAAAGCTAATGGAGCGTTCATTGGCGATAGATGAAGCAACTTACGGCCCTGACCATCCTTATGTGGCTACTATGCTTAGCAACCTTGGGCTGATTCTTAGAGTCCTTTGTGAGTCTGAAGACGCGCGGAAGCTCACGGAGCGCGCGTTGGTTATAGATGAAGCGACTTATGGTTCTGACCATCCTAATGTGGCTATCGACCTTAACAACTTTGGCATGATCCTTCAAGACCTTGGTGAGCTTGAAAACGCGCGAAAGCTTATGAAGCGCGCGTTGGCGATTTGTATAAAGTCCCTTGGGGAGGACCACCCCAAAACGAAATTAGTGCGCGACAACCTCAATTCTCTTGGTTCATAGATAGCACAAAAAGGCAATTGATGTATTTTGGTATTTCGGGAACAAGTTCCCGAAACACCCGATAATTGGAAACACCCACATATGGCGAAGACGCCGCTTGTGGGCGCCACGCCCTTTTGGAACTTGCATCAAAAAGCCCCCCAACATCGGGGGGCTTTTCCAGAGGATGATTCCTCAAACGTGTACTATGTAAACTAAGTTCATTCAATCCCTGCAAACGATAATCAAATCTATCCCCCCAAATCATAACTCTCAAGCCACCTTATGCACCCATTGCCCGTCACAAGCCCTGACACCGAGTTCCAGTTGTCCGGGTTCATGTAGGCGTTTATAGCCGTTATTGCAGCAATTTCAGTGCCGTCATCCGCAATCCACCGGTATGCAACCATATCGCTCATGGTTATCATGAATTCCTCCCATACATCACGCTGCCGCTGCTTGAGGAGCAAGCAGTGGAACGGTGTGGGAGTGCCGTCTATTTCCACTATAGCCGTACCCTGTCCCAGAGCCTGGAACCATACCTCCGTCGCAAGCACTATGCCGGGGTATTCCGACGCGAACGAGTCATACTGGTTCGTGGTCTTGGTAAGCGGCCAGTAGAGCACATTATAAGGGCTAAGGGGTACGATGGTCTCCGGAGATGGCTGCACGACACCATAGGTGTATTGCTCACCGTCATCAGGCGGCACAGTGTAGTTGCGCTTCATCGCGCCATAAGCTGTTTGGGTGGAACCGCTGAGTGCGGAAGGCCCGCTCTGGTAGACATAATATTGCACCGATGGCCAATTGGAGTTGTACTTACTTACTGCGCTGTCGTTCTTATCCACGATATTCTGGTAAAACACTCCGGTGGGGCCGAGAGTTGTGAAATCCCACGGGCCGTCAAAATCGAGGTAATTAATAAGGCTCGTGCCGCTTATCGAACCATAATAGTTGTGGAAAATGTATTTTGCGCCGACCGGGTTCATGGCCTCTTCCTCGGACAGGTGCACCACAACATCCCCCTGGGGATTGACGGTTATCTGGATCGGCGTGTCAAGTGTATCCGTAAGCCCCTTGCTGTCAGTTACTTTGTGCTGGATATTGAATGTCCCCTCATTGTAGTAAATGTGATCCACGACGGGGCCGAGTACGCCGGCATCCATCTCGCCGTCACCATCGAGGTCCCATTCAAATTTCGTGATGGGCCCGTTGCCGTCAGGGTCGGAGGCAATGGACGCGAATATCACATCCTCGCCGACTTCAATAGTATATTTATCCGCCTCAGCATCAGCTACAGGCGGCCCATTGACCTCAATCAGAAGTGGTGTGTCCATTTCGTCAACGCAGTTGGACATATCCGTCACGCGATGGTAGACCTCATAATCCCCGCCATCGAAATATGTCATCTTGGGATTCTTGTTGAATGTTTCATAGCCATCCCCCTGCGGCCCATTTGTATGGTCGCCGTCGAGGTCCCACTCGAAGAACGCCAAATCCCCAAAACCATCGGGGTCGGTACTAATATCAGTGAATTCAATTTCCACCATCACATTCGGCTGGTCCTCATCGACAACGCCATTGGCTTTGGGTGAATGGCCTGCACAGGGATCGGCTTTGACCGAAATGTGAATTTTGGTATCAAGTGTGTCCGTTAAGTTAAGGCTGTCCCATACCTTTAAATCCACATAATAATCCCCCTCTGTATCATAAACCTTAGAAGGTTTTGCGAAACCTACCGTCTCGAACGAGCCATCGCCATCAAGGTCCCATTCATATAAACTAACAGGCCCATCTTCGGGGTCATATGATTCGCTCCCGTCGAATTTCACCTCATCCCCTGCTTTTATATCGGTTTTATCAGCCTCAGCTACTGCAACCGGGGGTTGGTTGGGCAGCGTTGGCCCGACATTCGCCGTGACAATCTGGTATGCGGTGAGGTCGAGGTACTCAGGCGCATTCTCGTTCGCGGTATCCTCCACAGCAACAAGCGTGTCATATTTGCCCTCCGCTGCGCCAAGCTCGTTGGCAATTGAGGCTTTGTAAACTACGTAATCACTGCCCATGCTGTCAAAAACCGCATCAACGGTGCTTGAGACAAGGTCAGGGGCTTCAAGGTTGACCGACTTAATCGTGGAAAAGCCCTGCCAGTCATACACCCAGATTTCAACCTGGGCGGTTCCGCCCTTATCGGTCAATCCATCGCCCACGGTGACCGAAACCTGGTAGGCTTCAGGGCTGTTGGCATTAAGGCCGAAATCCTCGGGCACGTTGTTTACAGGCTTATTCTGCGGCTGGGCCCAGTTTGCATCAACGGCATAGCCGAACACAAAAGCGCCATTCGGTGGGTCCACTAAATAATGGACCTCAATAGCATCACCCGCCTCGAAGAAATGCCTGTTCTCGCTCGAATAATAATTCTTGAACGCATTCAATGTTCCCGTAGGATTAACAGGGCCGGCCATGTGGCCTTTGATGTAGCCCTGCAGTCCATTCGGGCCGGAGCCGTAAGTATCCACATAATAAAGGTGAGAATACCCATCCGGGTTGACAACCTCCCCATCACCAGTTTCGCGTATGGAGTATTCCATATTGTGGATTGGGAAAGTGCCGTGGGCATTGAAAATAGCAATACCACGCACATCGAAACCTGTGTACTGCTTCTGGCCCGGGAAGGGGTGCTTTACTTGCACGCCATAATCGTTAAGCCCGCCGCCTGGGTGGGTTATTGTCAGTATTTTCACGCAGTCGGTGCAGGGGCTCGTTTCAAGCCAGAATAGCGCATTGAAATGCTGGGCGACCTCCCGCAGGGGCATCACCTCGGCTTTCTGGTGGTCTTCGCTCACCTCGATAAGGTAATAACCCCACAGCTGGTGCGAATCTGCGTATGTTGCGCCCTCAGTTAATTTCAAATCCTGGGTTGGTTCCTGGCTGACCTGAGGGTTATCATCACCTGCTGCCGGGATAATCGGGATGTCAGTGGCCCCCGAACATCCGAATAGGAATACGAGTCCAAAAAGGAGGATGATGGGAAAAGCGTTCTTTAAGTACATATCAACCTCCAAGGTCGATTTAAGAATTTATAACCTAAGTTAGCGCGAATACCATTCGCGCTCGAATCTCCACTATGAACGGTGCCTGGGTACCAACTGGAAGGTTAAATCGGACCTGAGAATCTACACGTAACATTATACCCCAAGTACACCGATTCTCCAAATCCCAATGAATCTTTTAAGGGCAAAATCATAGAATATCCTTCCGAATTTTAAGATGCCATTGCGAGGGTATTTCTTTATCCGCTCTGGTGAATATAGTTTACCGGTAGCATAGCGTATTATTCAGGTTTTTAAGGTCATATGTTTACCGATAAACATCTGCTTACCGACAACTCCTTATGAAGCCATTCCCCAAACCCCTCAACAATGCTACCTGCCACTGGATAAGAAATGGCGCACCAGCAATAGATGTGTGTTGCCCTATTCTGACCTGGATGTATCCCGGTACGCCGAATAACCGTCTCCCCAATGCATCCCTTCATATCCAATCCTTGACACAGGTAGAGCCGTTACATATACTTCATTCCCCGGCGCTTTTGGCCTTTAGGGTGCTTTGAGAATGAGCGAAGAGAAAAAATTCACAATCGGCGAAATTGAGGTATCACTGCTCAGCGACGGCCTTTATCGTCTTGATGGCGGGGCCATGTTCGGTGTAATCCCCAAAACCATGTGGGCTAAACGCCTGCCTCCCGATGAAGACAACCGCATCAACTTAGGGCTTATCTCGGCCCTCGTAAAAACTACCAAGGAAATTATCCTTATTGAAACAGGTGTCGGTGACCATTTCGATGAGAAATATTGCGGTATATATTGCATAAACCACACTGACAACCTCCTCAAAGGGATTGCGAAAATCGGCATGAAAACAGGGGATATCGACAAGGTCATATTGTCGCATATGCATTTCGACCACATCGGGCATAATACGCGAAAGAATGAAGCAGGGAAGTTTGTGCCCACGTTCGAAAATGCAGAATATGTATTCCAGAAAAAAGAATGGGACTTCGCCAACGACCCGCCTGCAAGGGTTAAAGCGAGTTATCTCCCCCACCTCTGGAAACCGATTGAGGAAGCCGGCCAGCTAAGGCTCATTGAGGGAGATGTTGAGATAACCACCGGGATAAGGTCAGTTGTCACCAGCGGGCATACTGCAGGGCACCAGATGCTGATTATCGAGTCGGGCAAAAAGGGCGCCATTTTCTGGGGCGATCTGATACCCACATCGGCGCATACCGACTACCCTTATATCATGGGTTACGACCTTTTCCCTCTGGACACGCTCAGGGCAAAGGAAAAATATATCCCCTATGCAATCGAGAATGACTATATTTCCATCTGGACACACGAACCGGTGTTTAGATATGGCAGAATAAGACAGGGGGATAAGAAATTCCATGAGTTCGAATGGATGTGACGATAGTGTGGGGCAGGCTTTCCAGCCTGCCATTCTGTAAATATCCGAGCCGCGACGGTACTCGTCCGCTGTAGGCTTGCCGAAGGCGGAAGGAAGCGACAACTATTACTTGTATACTGATATAAACACGAAGGGAGAAAATGATGGACTTCGATCTTAACGAGGAACAGCAAATAGTACGTGATACCGCAAGGGAATTCGCCGAGAAGGTCATAAAACCTGCAGCCGCGGATATCGACAAGAACCACATGTTTCCCGCCGAGATAGTGAAAAAACTTGGCGAGATGGGATTCATGGGCGTCGCCATCCCGGAGAAATATGGCGGCGCGGCGATGGATTATGTCACCTATGTGCTCGTATTGGAAGAGATAAGCGCCGCATGCGCATCGACCGGAGTAATTTTATCCGTCAACAACTCCCTTGCCTGCGACCCGGTGTACACATTCGGGACGGAAGAGCAGAAGGAGCGTTTCCTCAAGCCGATGGCAAGCGGCAAGAAGCTCGGGGCGCTTACGATGACCGAGCCGGGGGCCGGCTCCGACCCCTCAAGCATCAAAACAACGATGGAAGACAAAGGCGATTACTGGCTCGTTAACGGCACGAAGAATTTCTGCACCAACGGCAACGAGGCGGATTTCCTCATCTTCCTCGGCGTCACCGATAAAACCAAGGGTAATAAAGGACTGACCACGCTTATCGTCGAAAAGGGAATGCCTGGCTTCACAATCGGCAAGCTCGAGGATAAGCTCGGCATACGCGGCTCATCAACAGCCGAACTCGTATTCGAGGATTGCAAGGTACCCAAGCAGAACACCCTCGGCAATGTTAACGAGGGCTTCAAAGTGTGCATGACCACACTCGACGGCGGGCGAATCGGCATCGCAAGCCAGGCGTTAGGTATATGCAAGGCATCTATTACGGAAGCAGTGACATACTCGAAAAGCCGCGTCCAGTTCGGCAAGCCGATCGCCGAGAACCAGGCGATTCAATGGATGATCGCGGACATGACAGTAGAATATGAAGCGGCCAGGCTGCTCACACTATGGGCCGCGGCTTTGAAGGACAAGGGACAGCGATGCACCCGTGAAGCGGCCATGGCGAAGCTGAAGGCATCCGAAGCCGCCAGCTTCTGCTCCGACAGAGCGTTGCAGATACATGGCGGCTATGGTTACACGGCTGATTATCCCGTCGAACGTTTCTATCGCGACGCACGGATAACACAAATATACGAGGGGACATCGGAAGTAATGCGGATGGTTATTTCCGGGTGGATGTTGAAATAATTAAGGGCTTTCCTTTGTTGTTTCGGGACAGGGGTGTCCCGAAACATCGGAATACCTTTCCGAGCCGCGACCGTGCCTGCACACTGTGGGCTTGCTGGATGTGGAAGGGAGGGACAGTTTTATTTGCGTGGGGCAGCCTTTCCAGGCTGCCTAATAATGGCAGGCTGGAAAGCCTGCCCCACAAACAGGATTTATTCAAATGGAAAAAGAGCGCTATAAATTAAAAAACAAGGTGCGGTTTGTAACCGCGACATCACTTTTCGACGGGCATGATGTATCCATCAACATCATGCGCCGTATGATGGTCAACTCCGGTGCCGAAGTCATCCACCTCGGTCACAACCGGTCGGTCGCCGAGATCGTGGATGCCGCAATACAGGAGGACACGCAAGGTATCGCAGTATCGAGCTACCAGGGCGGCCATATATTGTTCTTCAAGTATATGTACGACATGCTGGCGGAGAAGGGGAGCGCGCACATAAAAATCTTCGGCGGCGGCGGTGGAGTAATTGTCCCTGCCGAGATAAAAGAGCTCGAGGATTACGGCATCGCCAAAATATATTCCCCCGAAGACGGACGCCTTATGGGCCTCGAGGGAATAATCGACGATATGCTCATGCGTGCTGATTTCTCGACCCATGATTTTCTTACCGAGGGATGTTATGAAAAAATCCGAAAAAGGGATGCCGGCTCTATCGCGCGCGTAATCACCTATGCCGAATCCTTGCGGGACGGGGACGAAAAAGAAGCGTTCCGCAAACGCATCAAGGGGATGCAATCGGGCAAACGGGCCCCGGTTATCGGCATCACAGGAACAGGCGGCGCAGGGAAGAGTTCGCTCACCGATGAAATTGTAGGACGTGTCCTCGAAAGACTACCTGATAAGACCATCGCTATCATCTCGGTTGACCCGTCGCGAAAAAAAACCGGTGGCGCGATTTTGGGCGACCGCATAAGGATGAACACAATCGATTCACCGCAGGTTTATATGCGCTCCTTAGCCACGCGTGGCGCTAAATCGGAGCTTTCCGCCGCCACACTGGACGCTATCGATATTTGCCACGCCGCGGGTTTCGATTTCATCCTTGTGGAAACAAGCGGCATCGGACAGGGGGATGTCGAGATAAAAGAGGTTTCCGATATCCCCATTTATGTCATGACATCCGAATATGGCGCATCAATGCAGCTTGAAAAAATCGATATGCTCGATTACGCCGACATTGTAATCATCAACAAATTCGAACGTAAAGGTTCCGAAGATGCGCTACGCGATGTCCGAAAGCAGTACCGGCGTAACCACAACATCGATTACGCCATCCCCGACGAGCAACTGCCCGTCATTGGCACCATAGCGAACCGGTTCAATGATGTCGGCATAAATGCCCTTTATAGCTTATTAATAAAAAAAATCCGCGCGAAGCTCGGCGCTGATATCGACCCCTCAGCAACCTATACAACGGAATGGGTCAACCGCAAGGATTACACCATCATCCCACGTGACCGTGAGAAATACCTCGGTGAGATCGCGCAGGCCATAAGGGATTATCGCCGCAAGGGAATGGAGCAGGTTGAGATTGCCAGGCGGCTTTTCCAGCTGGAAGGGTCTATAAAGACTGCGCTGGAGGATGGCGGAGTCGCCGACAGGGAAAGCGTCATACAGGGGCTTCAAAAACTGAAAGAGTTCATTGAGCGGAAGCTCGGGCCCAACTCCAAGGAACTCTTAGGCGGCTGGAAATGCCTGGTGGATACTTACTCCGGCAATGAGATGGTATTCACGGTTCGCGATAAGGAGATTGCTGTCGGCTTGAACTATGAGACCCTTGCGGGGACGAAGATACCCAAGGTTGCTGTTCCTTTATACGAAGACTATGGCGAACGCCTGAAATATTTGTTATTCGAGAATGTCCCCGGTGCTTTCCCATTCACGGCAGGGGTATTCCCGTTCAAGCGCACCGATGAAGACCCCAAGCGGCAGTTCGCGGGTGAGGGCGGCCCCGAGCGAACCAACAAGCGCTTCCATTATCTCTCGCGCAACGATGTTGCGAAGCGCCTTAGCACCGCGTTCGACAGCCCCACCCTTTACGGCCAGGACCCCGATGAGCGACCCGACATCTTCGGCAAAATAGGCGAGAGCGGAGTAAGCATCTGCACCCTCGACGACATACGCAAGCTGTACGCCGGGTTCGACCTGTGCAACCCCAATACAAGTGTATCGATGACCATCAACGGCCCCGCACCGATGATATTGGCGATGTTCTTCAACCTCGCCATTGAGCAGCAAATCGAAAAATTCAAGCAGGAGAAAGGGCGTGAGCCCGGCGCGAAGGAAGGCGCGGAAATCAAGGCATACACGCTGTCCACGGTACGCGGCACCGTACAGGCAGACATCCTCAAGGAGGACCAGGGGCAGAATACATGCATATTCTCAATCGATTTCGCGCTGAAGATGATGGGGGATATCCAGGAATATTTCATAAATAATTACGTACGCAATTATTACTCAGTAAGCATTTCCGGCTACCACATCGCCGAAGCCGGCGCCAACCCGATATCGCAGCTTGCTTTCACCTTAGCGAACGGTTTCAGCTATGTGGAATACTACCTAAGTCGCGGGATGCATATCGATTCATTCGCTCCCAATCTTTCGTTTTTCTTCTCAAACGGGCTTGATGCGGAATATTCCGTCATAGGCCGCGTGGCTCGGCGCATCTGGGCGATTGTGATGCGGGAGAAATACGGCGGCAATGAGCGTAGCCAAAAGTTGAAATATCACATACAGACATCCGGACGTTCGCTCCACGCGCAGGAGATGGATTTTAACGATATACGCACAACGCTGCAGGCGCTCATCGCAGTTTACGACAACTGCAACTCGCTGCATACGAATTCCTACGATGAAGCAGTCACGACGCCGACAGAAGAATCGGTGCGGCGCGCGATGGCAATCCAGATGATAATCGCCAAGGAATTCGGCCTCGCGAAAAATGAGAACAACGCACAGGGGGCATATATAATGGAATTGTTGACCGACCTCGTGGAAGAGGCGGTTTTATGCGAGTTCGAGCGCATAAGCGAGCGCGGCGGAGTCCTCGGCGCGATGGAAACCGGCTACCAGCGCGGCAAAATCCAGGAAGAATCGATGCTCTATGAGATGCGAAAACATTCCGGCGAACTACCGATAGTTGGTGTGAATACATATATCAACCCGAATCTCAGACCCGATGAATTCGTCTCCGCCGACAAGGAGCTCGCGCGCGCAACCCCCGAGGAGAAGCAGGCGCAGTACGATAATGTCCGCGCATTCCAGAAACGCAACGCGGACAAATTCCCCGAAGCAATCGCGCGTCTCAAGCAGGTTGCGCGAGATGGCGGCAATATCTTCGAGGAGATGCTCGAGACGGTCAAATACGCCAGCTTGGGGCAGATTACAAAGGCATTGTACGAGGTGGGCGGGAAATATAGAAGGAATATGTGATAACTCTTTGGTTCCATGAAGCATGATTATGACAACCTTGATGCATCACCTTTAGCATCCTTCCCAAGGTTTAAAATTGTTGTATCTTCACTTGTCCAAGCTTGTCTTAAATACGCAGGCCCTTGGGGAGAAGCTATCAACCAGGCACTCTTCGGTACAATCGACAAACTCGAGAATGCTGAAATCAAGACTATACTCGAAGACATTCGAAAGATACTACGAGATAATATTGAATTGGAATCCTCTGATTGTGATTCCAATGCCGCATTGTTAGAAAAAGTCTTACTCGCCCTTGATGCATTCTCTGAAAGAATTTCCCCTATTGAAAAGCAACTATCCACCCTAAATAATCTTTCTATTTCTGCGCTACGTGCTTTCCTTTTTTCATCAGAATCAAATAAAGAAAACCATGCTCTTTTGTCCGAACTTCTGCGTAAATTCGATGATTACTTTTCCTCTTCTTCTACAACGCTTGATTATATCGCTAAAACTACGGACGAAACCTACAAACTTCTTAAGGATCTATACAACATGATTTCTAAAGCTCCTCTTCCCCCTAAATCCTCAGTTGCCTTCGATCATCAAAGGTTACATCGAAATCTCCGTTCGTTTAATCATAGTAATACTCTCCGAGAATTTGCCAATTTCCTTACTTCCCTTCATGCCGGCCTTGCCATTGAAGCTATTCTGGATCCAGTTCTTCTGACCAATTGTATTTTCACGATAGATTTCTCTGAAATCTATAGATATATTTTCCCCCCTATTTCACCATCAGTTCAAGACTCATGCTCGGCTTATATTTTAGACAAGCCCATTAGACCACTATACTTGCTTCCGCCATCACTCGGCAAATTGGAACGCGTTGTATCGAGTTTTCGGAGTCCATTTTCAGACCCGAAGGCACTGGCCAACCGATTTCAGCTATCGTACAAGAATATCCGGAGTGCGAGATGCTATGATGAATTTGTAAAACAATACAGACAACTGAATCTTTCGGAAAGACATATACTAACCAATTTGGTTTCACGTTCTAAATCACCGATCGCTGCCCTCACAGAGCTTTTCGATAATAAATATCTTATGCCATTTATGCCAGATATTGACCATAAAGAAGTAGGCGGTCGTGCGAAAGCTTATTTCGATCTATTTAAGCATGCTAGAAGAAGAATTTGGACTGCCCCTGATATGACGGATGCATTCGTATTGGCTTATCTTTCCGTTGCCAATAGTGGCTTAAGATGCAAGGAAAGGTATATATTTCATATAACTGGGGCCAAATCATCATTTGCTGTTTGGAATATGATTACTGGCGATAATATGACATTATATGGGCATTCCAGGGAAGGAAGACCTCCTATACTTCTTGACCCGATAGGTTATGCGTTTAACACATTTAATCATAAGAATAATGGACATAATCAGCATGAGCATATAAGAGCTACAGAGCAGTACCTTAGTTATGCAGTAGAGGAATTGGCCCGATTATATTGGGCACTTAAGAAACTTTTTATTAATGAAGGACTGAAGGACATTAGTATAATGCTACAGATTGGCGATATTGCAAAGGATTTGTGTGAACTCATTCCATATTTCGAGAGTGATATATCCTCTTTTGTAGAGGATGTTAGGAAGGCTACAATTTCTGCGATCCATTTGGATACGATCTATAGAATGTTGATGAATCTTGAAATTGATAGAACCAAAGAGATAATTCAATCAATATGTGAGGATATCAGCGAATTGGACCGATCTTACAAGGGATTTAGAGAATATGTTGATCCATGCCGCGATTTTTGACATCATTCGACGAAAAAGGAAAATATTGATAGAAAAGAGCAAAAGTGAGAGGGCCCATATAAAAGAGAAAATTATGATAACGATTTCTCAATAGTGGCAGTGGAGCTGTAATGGAAACAACTGACGCAATTCACGCGTGGAGAAGCATACGTCGCTGGAAACCCGACCCGGTTCCGGATGATGTTATAAAGAAACTCTTGGAAGCCGCTCGACGGGCGCCATCGTGGGAGAATGTCCAGCCGTGGCGGTTCATCGTCATCACCGACCCGGCGGTAAAAGAAAAACTGATGGACTTATCATTCGGCCAAAAAACATTGCGCAAAGCGCCCGTCGTCATCGCCTGCGCCGGTGATATGTCCGCCTGGGGCCGCGAGAGCCAGCGCGCATCGCTTGTAGAGCTACGCGACGCCGGTGCGGTGCAAGCCACAGATGAAATAATCGATAAGGTCTTCCTCTCCAACCCCGCATTCGCGCCCAACCTCGGCGGTGACGCGGCAATGCTCGCGCGCACATTCGAGCAAATTACATATGCCATCAGCTTCATGCTCATCGAAGCCGTGAACCAGGGGTTGGGAATATGCATCGTTGGCGCATTCGGTAACGAGGTTACGGGTGAGAAAGCTGAGGAATATCGAAAAATAAAATCAGCCCTCAACTTACCTGAGAGCTGCTTACTTCTCACCCTATTGTGCATCGGCTACCCCGACCAATCCCCTGCCTCCCGCCCCCGCAAACCACTTGGGGAGATTGCGTTCAGGGAGAGATTCGGCACGCCGTTTGATTAGCCTGTTATTCTCCCTTTGGGTCCTCGTGCGGTTCGACTTCGAGCAATGTCGCTTCGAGGTCAACCTGCAAACCCTCTTTTACGTGGACCTTCTTCACAGTCCCTGCAACTGGCGTCTTGATGTTCTGCTCCATTTTCATCGATTCTATGATGACCAATGTTTGCCCGGCTTCGACTGCATCCCCTTCGGATACATTCACCTTGATGACCTTACCCGGCATCGGCATAAGCAGCCTGCCCCCCGTGCCCATACCGGGTCCCCCTGAGCCGGCGGCTTTCTCGGCAGCTTCCACCAACTCCTCAAGCCGGTATTTGACGCCGCCGATATCGATGTATATGACACCATCAGCGCCGGCTACGAAAACACGGCGGCTTTCATCTCCCCTGAGTATGCTGAGACATCCCGGGGAGACTTCGTGCGCATCAAGCTCATATTGCTTGCTGCCCATCGATACAACGAAGTGGCCGTCCTTCTCCTCGACGTTGAGCGTGTATGTTTCGTTGTTATATGTGAATTCAAAAATCAATGTTTCCCGCCTTCTTTTGTAGGGAGCTCTCAAATACCTTCCTAAACATCGGGTCTAGCGAGTCAAAATCGATATATTCGGATGCGTTATTCAGCGTAGTGGAACCCACTCCCGCCAATTTCGCCTGAAGTAGCAGTAATTCACCAGGGATCTTTAGAGCCTTTAGTAATCCAGTGAGCATCCTAAGGAGGTGGTACCGATTGTGGTCAGCACCAACAACCAAAACACATTTCACCAACCCCACCCTAACTTCAGGGTCATCAACCCAGTAAGATACTCCCGCGCACCAAGTACCTATCTTATCGGTATAATCAAACCCCCATGCCTTTTCAGAGGTAAAATCAGAGAATTTGACGATTGCAGCCCGTATAACCTCAGGATTGCGCCTATACAATTCAGCCACCGACAGAGGCTTGATTTTCACTAGCGCTTCATGCAATTGGTCACCATCATTGCAAACCTTCACGAGCAACTCAATAAGTCGTTCTTGCTCAATAGCAGACAAAGATTGCTTCATCCCAAGCAGTGTAAGCTCATTAATCTCAGATTCCCTGATTTCATGATTAACCAGACTGACCCAAACTTGCTTCAAATCACTTACAGATTGATATCTTTCGTCCGGGTTTGGCTTGGTGCATTTTGCGACGATTACCCCAATACCCACGGGGAGTTTGTTAAGCTCCTGTACACCGACACTTAAAGTACCTGTATAGAGCTCATATAAAATTCTGCCTAAAGCATAAATATCTGCCCGTTCATCAGCATTCTTGGCATCCTTGATTTGCTCGGGGGGCATATACAGTGGAGTTCCCAATTTCTCACCTGTATAAGTGGCACGAGTTGTCTTTGAATCTACGAGCCGCCCAAGTCCAAAATCAGACACGACTATATCATCATCATTATTCATCAAAATGTTCTCTGGTTTCAAATCCCGGTGTATGGCACCTTGGGAGTGTGCATATTCAACGGCATCGATTACAGAAGAGAATATTTTACAAATTCTCTTTTCATCACCTACAAGCGCCGGGATTATTTTTGCAAGGCAATAGTTGTACACTGGCATAATATAGAAATAGGGGGGGGTCTCCAATCGCTTGCCGATGACTCTTATTATATTCGGGTGGTCCAAGGTTGAAAGAATCCTGACCTCTCGACCAAACCGTTTTACACATTCATTATCATCTACGTCCTTTAGTATCTTCTTAGCAAACCGCTTGCCATCTTCGTCACGGACACAAATCCAGACTTCCCCAAATCCACCAGAACCAACCAATGTTTCATCCAAGTATTTAGCCATTGCCTTCAAGCTCCCTTGAGCCGCAATCCCTATTTCCTCCCCATTACCTCCCAACTGCCCACTGTAAGCCACGGTGAATATTCCCGCTTGACTCCGCCGCCAACAGCCTTGCTTTTGAAATTGTTGTATGAATAAATCCCTGCAGCAAGCAGCGCCCAATCAAGTGTGTCGTCATCGGTGTGCATCATCCATCCGTCATAATGCTTGGCGATGAAATCTGTATATGTATTGCCTGCAAGAAACTGTGGATGCAGAACCACATCGCGCAAGAATTCCACCGTCGTCTTGATGCCAAGAATGACATAGTTCTCCAAGGCGTACGCCATACGCCTGCAGGCCGACTCCCTGTCGGGGGCCCATACAATTAACTTGGAAAGTATCGGGTCGTAATCGGGAGTGACGATATAACCGGGGAATATCCCACTATCCACTCTCACTCCCGGCCCTGATGGCTCCTGCACATACAATATCTGCCCCGGCGACGGCGTGAAGCCCGTTTCTGGATTCTCTGCATAGATGCGGCACTCAATCGCATGCCCATTCTGCTTAACGTCGGATTGCTTAAGAGTTAATTTTTCACCCGCGGCTACTCGCAACTGCTGCGCGACCAAATCAACCCCGGTGGTGAGTTCGGTCACCGGATGCTCGACCTGCAGCCGCGCGTTGACTTCGAGGAAGTAGAAATTCATATCGGTGTCAAGAATCATCTCGACCGTACCTGCGTTGTAATACCCTGCAAGCTCAACGACCTTAAGCGCCATCTCACCCATCTTCGCGCGCAGCCGAGGTGTGAGCGCTGTGGATGGTGTCTCCTCAACAACCTTCTGATGCCGCCGCTGGATGGAGCACTCGCGCTCGAAAAGGTGAATACGATTCCCGTGTTTGTCGGCAAGTATCTGAAACTCGATATGCCTTGGTTTCACAATGAATTTTTCGATATATACCGTTGGGTCGCCGAATGCCGCCTTAGCCTCACGCATAGCCGATTCGACAGCGGCAGGGATATCCTTCTTGTTATCGACGATGCGCATCCCCTTGCCGCCGCCGCCTGCCGCGGCCTTTACGAGCACGGGGAACCCGATGGCTTCGGCTTCGCGGACAATCTGCCCGACATCGTCTGTCGACCCCATCATGCCTGGGATATTGGGAACCTTATGCGCTGACAGAAATTTGCGCGACTCGATTTTGTTGCCAAGAAGCTCCATCGCCCTGGGCGGCGGGCCGATGAACGTTATCCCTGCCTCTTCGCAACGCGCTGCAAATACATGGTTCTCCGCGAGGAAGCCATAGCCCGGATGTATCGCCTGCGCCCCGGTTTGTTTCGCGGCGGCGATTATATTGTCGATGCTGAGGTAACTTTCGATGGCGGGGGGCGGGCCGATGCATACCGCTTCATCAGCGATTTGCACATGCACCGAGTTACGGTCGGCCGTCGAATAGACTGCCACCGTAGCGATGCCCATCTCCCTGCAGCCGCGTATAACCCTCGCGGCTATCTCTCCCCGGTTGGCTATAAGCACTTTATCAAACATCCATAATCATCCCGCACACTGAAGTGTGCGGCACCCGACAAGTTATATAAAACAAAAATAAAACAGATGGGTGCCGCATATCTGTGATATGCGGCCCTTCATACTAAATGCTCCAATCCGGTTTTCGTTTCTGCAAAAATGCCTTCATCCCCTCCTGCCCCTCGGCGCTTGTGCGCAGCTCGGCTATCATCTTCACGGCATATGGTTTCGCATCTTCCAGCGACATCGTATATACATCCCTGATGAGCTTCTTGCATGCGGCCAATGCTTCCGGGCCGCTTGATTTCAACTGTTTTATGAGGTCGTCAACCGCGTTATCGAGTTCCCTTCGTGGAACAACCCGGTTGATGAGCCTGTAATTCAGCGCTTTTTCCGCTGTAAGCCTTTCACCGGTGAGGAAAAATTCGCGGCATGCCGCGGGACCTGCACGCATTATGACATAGGGCGAGATGCATGCAGGTATAAGCCCAATCTTCACTTCGCTGAGGCTGAACTGCGCGCTATCAGCGGCAATGGCGATATCAGCCGCGGTAACGAGCCCCATACCCCCGCCGATTGCCGCCCCGTTCACACGCGATATTGTTGGCTGCGGCAGATTATAAAGGGCATACATACAATCAGCGATAAGGTTGGAATCCTCGATGTTCTCCTCATACGAATAATCGACCATCTTACGCATCCAATTGATGTCAGCCCCGGCGCAGAACGATTTGCCTTCCCCCGAGATGACGACCGCTCTTATCGTTGTGCCAAGCCTGTGAAGCTTCCCGAAAACCTCGATGAGCTCGGAAAGCATCTCATCATTGAACGCATTATGCACATCCGGCCGGTTGAGGGTGACACGGGCAATGTCGTCTGTAATTCCGAAAAGAAGAGTATTGTATTTTTTATTTGGCATCGTCGTTATCTATTGAATCCGAGCCGCGACCGTCAGGGAGCGACATTCTGACTACATCCTGAACACTCCGAAATTATGGTCCGGAATCGGGGTGTTGAGGCACACCGACAACGCGAGCGCAATTGCTGTGCGTGTATCCAGCGGGTCGAGGATGCCGTCATCCCAAAGCCGCGCGGTCGAAAAATATGCGCTACCCTCGTGCTCATACCGCTCCAGCGTGGGCCTCATAAATTCCTGCTGCTCCTCTTCAGTCATATTCTCGCCCTTGGAGCGAATATAATCGAGCTTCACCTGAAGCAGCACACTCGCAGCCTGTTCTCCGCCCATCACGGAAATCTTCGCCGTGGGCCACATCCAGAGGAATCGCGGCAGGTAGCCCCGCCCGCACATCGCATAGTTGCCCGCGCCGTACGAGCCGCCGATGATGACGGTAAGCTTCGGCACATCGGCGACCGATACCGCATGCACCATCTTGGCCCCGTTACGCGCTATTCCGCCGTGCTCGTATTCCTTGCCTATGATGAACCCGGTTATGTTCTGCAGAAATATCAGCGGTATCTTCCGCACTGCGCACATCGAGATGAAATGCGCCCCCTTGCACGCGCTCTCACTGAAGAGCACGCCGTTATTGGAGAGTATCCCGACCGGATAGCCCATTATCCGCGCGAAGCCGCACACCAATGTCGTGCCGAAAAGCTCCTTGAATTCCTGGAAGCGGCTTCCATCGACAATGCGCGCGATAACCTCACGGCAGTCAAACGGTTTTTTAAGGTCCTTGGGGATGATGCCATAGAGTTCTTCGGGGTCGTAATACGGGTCTTCGGGCTCATCCATAGTAAGCTCGAATTTTTTCGGCTTGGGAAGGTTCTCGACGATGTTGCGCGTGATTTGAATCGCGTCCTCGTCGTTAAGGGCGTAATGGTCGGCGGTGCCTGATATACGGCAATGGACATCCGCCCCGCCAAGCTCTTCCGGCGTGGTTTCGGCGCCGGTGGCGGCTTTCACCAACGGCGGGCCGCCGATGAAGATAGTACCCTGCTTGCGCACGATGACCGCTTCGTCGCTCATCGCCGGGACATACGCGCCACCGGCGGTGCATAGACCGAGCACCGTGGCGATTTGCGGGATGTTGAGAGCCGACAACCGCGCCTGATTGTAGAAAATACGGCCGAAATGCTCCTTGTCCGGAAAAACATCAGCCTGAAGCGGCAGGAATATACCACCTGAATCAACGAGGTATATACACGGCAGCCTATTTTCGAGGGCAATTTCCTGCGCGCGTATATGCTTCTTTATTGTTTCCGCAAAATATGTCCCCCCCTTGACCGTGGCGTCGTTCGCCACGACTATCACTTCGCGGCCATGCACGATTCCAATGCCCGTCACGACCCCCGCGCCGGGCGCTTCATTGTTGTGCATGTTGTATGCCGCAAGATGGCTTAATTCGAGGAACGGGGTATTGCGGTCAAAAAGAAGCTCAAGGCGTTTACGCAGGGGAAGCTTGCCTCGTTGCGCATGCTTCTCGTGCATATGCGGCGGACCACCCTTCTTAATCTCTTCAAGTATCGTCTTATACTCCGCCAGCTTATCAAGGTAGTACGCCTTGTTCTCCCTAAAAGCCGGGGAGTTCGTTTCTATTTTTGATTCTATACGTCGCATATCATCTCAATTCCCGAAAGAGATGAGGACGGGGAGATTATACTCCCCATTGATGTCAGATAGGAATCCCCTTCGTCACAGTATTCGGAAACTCGCGATCTGTTAAATATTGTATTTGCATATGTGGCAGGCTTTCCAGCCTGCCATATCCAAAGCAGCCTGGAAAGGCTGCCCCGCAAAAACCTTTATTGATATTGCCTCGTATCGTGCTTCCTCATGCCGGTACGGCCTTATAACCATAACATATGACTCCAGCTTCACCGTCTGAGTACAGCTTGCGGAACTCGATACGCACCGGCATACCGATTTTTATTTTATCCTCCGAGACATCGACAACCTGCATCATGGCGCGTGTGCCGCCATCGAATTCTACGATGCCCACGGCATAGGGCACCTGGTCCACAAAACGGCTCGGCGCCACGTGGATAATCGTGTACGTCACCAGCTTGCCCGTTTCCGGAAGGTTGACCGTCTCGAATTGCCTGCATCCGCATCCGGAACATACAACCCGTGGCGGGAAATATGTCGCGCCGCATTTGGTGCAACACGACGCCTCGAGCCGGTAACGCTGCGGGATTTCTCTCCAATACGATGGTAGCGACATTATTTCACCTCTAAGATGTGGCATACCGTGCTTCCACCGGAACCACCCATATTCTGCGTCATGCCGACCTTCGCCCCCTTGACCTGCCTCTCGCCGGCATCGCCGCGAAGCTGCTTGACGATTTCGTAAATCTGTGCAACACCGGTAGCTCCCACCGGGTGCCCTTTAGATTTCAACCCTCCGCTTACATTGACCGGCATCTTGCCGCCGAACTCCGTCAGCCCATCATCGAGAGCTTTGCCCCCCTTGCCCTTCTCGACAAGCCCAAGGGCTTCGGTCACCATTATTTCGGCGATGGTGAAGCAGTCATGCACTTCAACGAGATCGAGGTCCTTCGGGCCTTTACCGGCCATTTTATATGCTTCCTTCGCAGCGAGTTCGGTGGACGTAAGGTAGCATAAATCTTTCCTTGCGTGCAATGCTATGGTGTCCGTGGCGTGGCCTGTGCCGGTCACTTCGACAATCGGTTTACCCTTGGCGTATTTCTTCGCGTCATCAAGGGGACAGAGCACCGCGCACGCCGAGCCGTCGGTAATTGGGGAGCAGTCAAGGATTCTCAGCGGGTCGGCTACCATAACCGAGTTGATGACATCCTCAACGCTTATCTTCCCCGGAAACTGCGCCAATGGGTTTTTAGAGCCGTTCTTGTGATTCTTGACGGCAACCTTGGCCAATTGCTCACGGGTAGTGCCATATTTGTTCATATGGTCCATAGCCATCATGGCGTATAGCCCCGGGAATGTTACACCGCTGTAAACCTCATATTCCTGGTCGGCCGCGGTGGCAAGGGCATAAGTGGCTTCGTCGCCGCTGACATCAGTCATTTTCTCGACGCCGCCTACAAGAACGATATCGTGCATCCCGGATGCTACATCGATAAAACCATGCCTGAACGCCAACCCGCCCGATGCGCATGCCGATTCGAGCCTTACGGAGGGGATGTGCCCGACCCCAAGGTAATCGGCAAGCACCGACGCGAGATGTTCCTGGCCGGTGAAAAGGCCGCCGGTCATGCATCCGACATACATCGCCTCGATTTTATCCACGCCTGCGTCATCGATTGCCAGAAGCGCCGCTTCGACGAATATGTCGCGCAGCGATTTTTCCCACAGTTCCCCCCACTTGGTCATGCCTATTCCTATTACTGCTACTCTCCTCATCGTCCGTTCCTCTTGGTTTAATAGAAGGATAGTAACCCACGAAATGGGATTCGCGGATTACGATTATTTCAAAGTCACTCCGCCTTCCGTATCTTCCCGCGGAACTTGGCATAGGTGCCGTAATCGATATATACCTGGTTCTCATCGAGCAGCCATCGGGTCTTAGGGGCGAGGCCTTGGACTTCGGTTATGCGCTTGGTCGTCTCAAAAATAAAGCCATCGCTGCCCGAACCGGAGCCATAAGAAACCATCAGGATTTTATCACCGGGTTTTGCAACATCGAGGATGGCCGTAAGCCCCATCGGGGATGAGCCGGAGTATGTGTTCCCAAGCCACGGTACGAGCAATCCCGGTTCTATCTGTTCTTTGCTGAAGCCAAGCATTTTACTTGCGCGCATCGGAAATTTGCCGTTAGGCTGATGGAATACAGCGTATTTGAAATCCGAGGCTTTCATTTTAGCCATCTCCATGATGGCTTTTCCACATCCGACAACATGTTTGAAATATGCGGGTTCCCCGGTGAAACGTCCGGCGTGCCGCGGATAGTGTGCATATTCCCGCCGCCAGAAATCCGGTGTATCAGTCATGAATGAATATGTATAAAGCACATCTGCAACAGTCTTTTCATTGCCGAAAATGAAAGCGGCTGCACCGGCAGAAGCCGTGTATTCCAACGCATCACCCGGAGCCCCCTGGGATGTATCAGCGCCGATGCCAAAGGCGTATTTCACGAGCCCGGCTTTGACAAGGCCATACGCCACAAACATCCCCTCGCTGCCCGCCTTGCAGGCGAACTCGAAATCGGCGCAATGTATTTCAGGGGTTGCCCCTATCGCCTCGGCGACCACGGTACCCGACGGTTTCACCGCGTAGGGGTGAGATTCGCTGCCGATGTAGATGGCCCCAATATCCTTGGGGTTGATGCCACCAGCGCGCTTGAGCGCGTTACGCGCCGCCTCAACCGACATTGAGATGACATCCTGGTCGGGGGCAGGAACCGATTTCTGATAGACCATAAGGCCTTTTTTATACGACTCGGCATCGGCCCCCCATATCTTGGCGATTTCCTCAACCTTTATCCTATAACGCGGCAAATTAGCGCCGTACCCTACAATACCGACCATATTCTATCCTCCAGAAGCGAGTTATAAAAATCACAAGCTCGAAGGCTCAATACCATGCGGGGCATTAACCCATCCGCAAGGATGCATAGAATAGCAGATGAATTTAATCCTATCAATAGTCAATATGAGCCTTCAGGTAATAAGGCTGAAACAGTTACGCTTGGAGCGCGGCCATCCTTGGCCGCATGCGGGTTGGATACCAGTCTCGCGGTTCTCCCCCATAACCGTTTGACAAATCGGGCTCAAACCGGATAGGATGTTGCGTCTTGAAGCAGTTGCACCTTTCCCGGAAGCATCGCATTATGCCTGCATGAACATAACCTTAATGATCAATCCGGGCAGTATGTGAAGGAGTTAACAATGTTGACGAATTTCGATTTGACCGAGGAACAAGCCATTATCAGGGACACTGTAAGGGATTTCGCACGCGAAAAGATTGAGCCTATCGCTGCTGAATTTGACGAGCAGCAAAAGTTCCCGGAAAAGACCGTCAATGAACTCGGCAAGCTTGGGATTATGGGAATCACCGTGCCCGAGGAATACGGCGGTTCAGGCGGCGACCAACTGAGCTACATACTTGCCGTAGAAGAGCTGTCGCGAGTCGACGGATCGCACGGCATCACCCTTGCGGCGCATATCAGCCTGGGAGTATACCCAATCGTAGCTTTCGGCAATGAAGAGCAGAAAAAGAAATATCTCCCCCCCCTCTGCGACGGAAGGGGCTTGGGCACATTCGGGCTCACCGAACCGAACGCGGGATCCGACGCCGGTGGAACACAAACTACGGCCGTGCTCGATGGCGACCACTGGGTCATCAACGGGCGAAAGCAGTTTATTACGAATGCAACATATAGTTTATCGCCGGTTATAACAGCAAAAACAGACAAGGAAATAAAAGGCTCATACGGCATCAGCGCATTTATTGTTGAGAAGGGCACTCCCGGCTTCGAACTCGGTAAGAAGGAGAACAAGCTGGGTCTGAGGGCATCGGATACGTGTGAATTAATATTTGAGGATTGTAATATTCCGAAGGAAAATCTCTTAGGGGAATTGGGCAAGGGCTTCAAAATATTCATGAATACCCTCGACGGCGGGCGGATAAGCATCGCGGCGCTCGCACTCGGCATCGCACAGGGCGCGTTGGACAAGGTGATACCATACGCCAAGGAGCGGCGCCAATTCGGGCAACCCATCGGGGCGTTCCAGTCGGTTTCGAATATGATTGCGGATATGGAAACCGAAATCAACGCCGCAAGGCATCTTACATACCATGCTGCACGGCTTGAGGATGCCCGTCAGCCATACGGGCACGCGTCGGCAATGGCCAAGCTGTTCGCGAGCGAAACGGCGATGCGCGCCACGACAAAGGCCATACAGATTTTCGGCGGCTACGGTTACACCAAGGATTACCCTGTAGAGCGCTATTTCCGCGATGCAAAGCTCACCGAAATAGGCGAAGGTACGAGCGAGATACAGCGGTTAGTCATCGCAAGACATCTGCTGGGCAAGCTGAAATAACAGGGCAAACCGATTCCTCATATTTACATGGTACAATTTCATCAGACCCATTCGGTTATCCCGCAGGTTTTATGAAACCATGAACAGGATATGCGATGCGAATGGGGAAGCATCTAAATTATTGGAGTTCGAGATGAGACGGCTTATTGGATTTATTGGTGTTATTCCCCTTTGCTTATTTTTATTATTAGGCTGTTCGGGAACTTCCAAAGCCCCCGTTGAACCGTCAGATAGCGATAATGCATTGTGGGGTTCATCAGGGGAAAATCAATCGTTGACGCAATTGTGGGCTTATTATGATGTCGCCATCGATCCTGCAATCCCAACAGTGAATGCTATTGCCAAACGGCAGGCTATGTTCACCGCGAATGTCGTGCAGTATCTCAACAGCAATCCGTCGCTCCTCTCATTCGCCATAAAGAAAGTCAAATTCCTTGCCGACTCTATAGATGTCGACCTCAACATCGGCATCACGCATCCATTCTCGACAATGACGCAGTTCAACGGCTACGATGTGCGTGGGGTCTTTATGGGTAACGGCTCGGAGGCGTTGTCATATAACACTAAATTGAAATATCCTGTAGATGGAACTGACCAATGCATGATTCCCAACCCGGTTACCGGTTACGGCGGCCCCGACGGCTACACACGCTGGTTCAACATAACCGAGTTCAACAGCAGCCAATTACCGATTGTGGAATACACCCAGGGCATCTTCGCCACCCCAGGATTCGCGGGAACCGCCACTCTCTGCCCATACAAATACTTCGCCGACAGCCTTGGTGAAACCGACGACCTCTGGACGTGGCTGAACAATAACGGCGCATCGAATGGTGTTTTCAGCGCAGGGCATACAAATACCCGCAATTATTACCTTCGCTTCCCCAAAACAGATGGCCTGGTCTTCGGCTATGCCGTACTCGCCAACTGGAAGGGCACTGCACCTTCAGCACATCCGGCTAATGCACGCGAAACCGTTGCATTGAGCGTTACCATCACACCCGACCTTTATTTCACCAACGAATCGGAAAAAGGCGGGAAGCTCATCCTTGATATAAGCGTCTTCGACTGGACTTCGCAGCTTACCGGCGGCGTAATGAAGGACTACAGGATATTCATCGAGTCCACAGTGCTGAGCACATGGCAAAAATATGTTGACCCCACCCCCACCGGGTCAGGTGAGCACTGCTTCACATATCATTTTGAAATTACCCCGGACAACCTGCACAGTTCAGGAAACCATCAGCTTTGGGTGATAGTCGATTACCCGGGGCAGAAATACAAAAACCAGTTCGGCATACCCAACCTTGCCGGCAATGACTTACTCGCCGCAGCATTCCGCTATAGTGTTTATGTACATAACAAACCCTACAAATCAGACCCCATCTGCAAATTGAAAGTCGATCCATCAACCCCGGCATATGCCGAAGAATGGGATATTTATTCGAGCAATGTCAACATAACATTTGATACCGCCGGTTCTTATGACCCTGATGGGACCGCGCTGAGCTATGAATGGGATTTCGATGGCGATGGAGCATTCAGTGAAGACCCTGATGACTCATACCAGGGGCCCGCGAATAAACCCACCCATACGTACACCAAGGCATTTGTCGGCGATGTATGCGTGAGGCTGACCGATGAGAATGACGGTACGGCTGAATGTTGCGTTGGTGTGGGGGTCGAAATTCATCCGTCGAAAAACATCCCGTTGAAGAGCGGCATACAGGCTCGTGATTTAGCGGTCAACTCAGCCAATGGGGATTTGCTGATTCTTTATAGTGATAAGACGGTTTATAAATACCGCGATAGTGATTATTATGATCCCAACGACGGTGTATTATTGATTACGCTTCCGCCTGAGCTTCCCGCGATGAATTATATTGATGTTTCCGAACTCGGGTATGTTGTAACCGGGACATCTTCCAGGCTTGCCAACTTCACACCCGCCGGCGAATGGGTCGGGGTCGACTACACCCCGGCGTCGGCCGCACGCGATGTATGGACCTTGGCCAACGACGGCGACCTCTATGCGAATGACCATTGCTCGATCTGGGGCGGCATCGATGGGCCGTATCACTACCATTACGTAGGCCGTGCGATTGATCCGAATTTCAATGATGAAAAAACCTTCCACAAATTGACATCCGAGTCTTATACGGGTTACGACCATCTCTATGACGGCTACATAAGGGCGATGGAAGGGGATGTATCAAGCAAGGCAATATGGTCGCTGGAAGGGTCGCCCGATAATTATGCAGCAAGATGGGATTTGCCGTACCTCGATTATAACAATGCTTATTTCGGAACCGGGATACAAACAAACGAAGACGATGGTTTTTATGACCCGAAGGACCTTACCCGCTCCGGCAATATCCTTTATGTCCTCGACAAGCTCTCAAGCGGACAGCCGCGCATTAAAGCTTGGCAAGTTGACGGTGATGTCGTCACCCAGCTTGGCGGGTTCGGTGATTCGTCCAATATAAGCGGGTCACCGCTTCGAATTGATGGCGGGGAATATGTCAACCCCGATGGCGACAACCTGCTCTTCGTCCTTCACAACAGCGGCAGTGATTACATGCTTAGCATCTTCTTCCCAAGCGACCTGCCGTGGGGTTAATAATCAATCCTTGTTACCCGGACACCGCCCACAGCCAAGTCCGCGAGGATGTTGGTGATTGCTGGGTGCCGCCCACAGCCGAGTCCGCGAGAATGTGGGTGACATTTGGACCGCCGGTCTTCAGACCGGCTCTCCATGCCGACTTGAAAGTCGGCCTTCCCAAGAGGATAGGTGACATTTATTCCCCCACTAAATAACCCCTCCTACCCCTTCCCGCCATGACTAAAATCCTCCTCATCCAATAGATGAAAGTGAAAACACATCTTTGACTCGAGGAGGAAAAGAGCATGACAACTGAAAGAAAAATACTGGTTATCTTAGGGGTGATTATCTTAGCTCTAGCCGTATTCGGCTTCGAGAAACAGGAGAAGTATGACTATTCCGGCCCGCCGGATATGGGGTTCGGGCAGCCGAGCAATGCGCCGGCGTATGAATATTCAGTCACCCATTATGGAGGCAATTCATACCAATCCTGGGATGACGGCAAGGGCTTGAAAGGTATGCAGGACCACCTCAACATGATGGGCGCACAGGGATGGGAATTGGTCAAGGTGCAGGAGGGCGGCTTCTCCGACGGCTACACCTTTATCTTCATGCGCCCTGTGGCAAGGTGGAGGTAAGATTCGGCATTAAAATCGCATATGGTGAAAAAACAGAATTTAATTAAATTGGGGACGGGGGATAATTTCCGGACATAATTCACCCCCGTCCCCATTTTTCCGCCTCTATTCATGCGGGTTTCAGAAGGCTAAAAACGATAATTGGGGACGGGGGATATTTTTCGCCCGAAATTATCCCCCGTCCCCATTTCTTATTCATTAAACCTGTCAACTTTGGGTGTCGGTCTCCTGCCTCCCGTACGGTCGAATTTGCGGCGGGCGACGAGGAAGTAGAGGTCAATCGTCCTCAGTGCTATATCCCCCCACGCGAACCTGCTTTTTAACGGGCTGCCCGCTGCCCTCATGTTCTCAAGTATTTTGGGGTTGCTTCCGATTTCGAGTATCGCTGTTGCGAGCATTGGGATGTTCCGTCGCGGCACGAGGCGCACATTCCCGGATTCAACAAGGCCGGGAATTTTATCCACCGGTTCCGTTGTAACCGTCGGAAGGTCGTTCACAAGCGCCGCCACCCACGATGTGCGCCGCAGGCTCACCCCGTCGCGGAACGGGAACAGCCCCGCATCGCAGGCGTTTATAACATCCGCCACTTCCTCTGCTGGAAGCATACCGAGGATAGTCGTTGACGACATAAGGCCTAATTTCATCATCAGTGCGCGTAAATACCTGTGAAATGAATCGCGCTCCGGGTCAAACCTTCCGGCCAACACGAGGTGATGGTCGAAATCCTCACGTGACAGCCTGGCCAAAGCGAGAAGGATGTCATCAATACCCTTCGACGGGCTCGGCAGGCCAAAATGGAGGAATACGGGGCGGTTGTCATAAATCCCCCACTCATGGCGGCGTGCCTGGCGACGCTCCTCATATACCTCTGGGCTCATCTCCGGCGAAGGCGGGAGCGATGTCCCCACCGGTATGACCCGGTTCGGCTTGTCGTGGAGCGAACGGTTACGTTTATAAAAGACATCGCGTTCAAACTGGCAAGGGAAAATCAGCCCCTCGGCGTAATGGGCCAGGAAGGAGCTTGCCATACGCCGCAGGGGATGCGAGATGCGATATTCATGGATTGTTGCCACAACCGGTGGGTAGAAGTTGCCTGCTTCGAGCATGGCGGGCAGGAATGCCGGGGCAAGCCCTTTGCCGAAGCCTGCCGAGGGGTATTGTATATGTACGATATCCGGATTTATCTCCCTCAGTTTACGGGTCACCCTTCCCATCTGCCACATAGACCATCCCGTTTGTTCGGCATGGATAGTTACACCCGTCGGGGGGGGCGGCCCCTCAGCGGCGCCCTTCGATGTTATCACGTGGATCTTCAACCCCTTGGATGCAAGATAGTGGCATAACATGGCGGTGTAATCACCCACTCCGCACGGCATAGGTGGAAACGAACCTACAACCATCGCCACTGTTTCTACATCGGCATCCAATGCAATACTTTCCCCGGCAATATAATATTATCAAGGCTAAGGGAAGGGTTTATGCGATTTAATAAGGTTTCATCACTTGGTGCCGCCCCCAAATCTTACCCCAACAGCCCTTCCGCATATTCCGCGGGGTCGAACGGCTCGAGGTCGCCCAATTTCTCCCCGATACCGCATTCGATTACAGGTAAATTCAGCTCCTGTTTAATTGTAAGGACAATCCCCCCCTTCGCTGTACCATCGAGTTTTGTAAGGATGATTCCATCCAAGTTGATTGCCTCTTTGAATACTTTAGCCTGAACCACCGCGTTCTGGCCGGTGGTGGCGTCGATGACAAGCAATGACTGGATTCGTTCTTCTGGAACCCTTTTAAGGACAGTACGTTTTATTTTCGAAAGCTCCTGCATCAATGGTATCTTCGTCTGCAACCTGCCCGCCGTATCTATGATAACCCGCTGATAACCTTCGTTTATGGCTTTATCCATGCCGTCGAAAACCACCGCCGAGGGGTCCGAACCTTCACGTTTCGCCACGAAATCCGCCTTCGCACGTTGGGCCCATATTTTAAGCTGGTCGATGGCGGCCGCCCGGAATGTGTCCGCCGCGACAAGAATCACCTTCTCGCCCCTCGCGATAAACCTGTGCGCCAACTTACCGCATACCGTTGTCTTGCCGGTACCGTTAACACCCGCCAAAAGATAAACAACCGGGAAAGACTCGCTGTCCAGTAATACGACATCCGAGCTTATACGCTTGATGATTTCATCTTTCATCAACATCGATACTTCCGCAGGATCATTTATATGTTCGCGCTGCACCCGTTCCTTTATCCCATCGACAAGGCCGACGGCCGTCGTTACCCCAAGGTCGGCTTCGATAAGAAGGTCGGTAAGCTCGTCAAAATATGCCGGGTCGAGTTTCGTCCTCGATGCCGATAACTTCCTGACGCCATCGAATACGGTTTCCTTTGTCTTTTTAAGGCTTTTCGCTAAACGCCCGAAAATTCCCATTCAATTCCTCAATTCGGTTTTGGTTTCGGGAGGTTCTTAACCTGCGTCCCTGATTCCGCCAATCCTTTACCGACCCGATCCCCAAGCACCGTATCATCCCATTCCTTGAGGTTCACGCTGACAACGCGGCTGATGCCGTCGCGGCGCATAGTGATGCCATATAACCTCTGGGCGAATTCCATCGTACCTTTATTATGCGTGATAACTATGAACTGCCTTTCCGGCATAAAGTCGGTTACCAATGAGAGGAATTTTTCAACGTTGACATCATCAAGCGCGGCTTCTACCTCATCCAGCAACGTGCATGTCGACGGCTTAACCTTAAGCAGCGCGAAGAGGAGAGCAATTGCGACAATTGCCTTCTCGCCACCGGAGAATTGGATGATGTCGACCTCCTTCTTGCCAGGGAAGCGTGCGCGTATATCAATGCCGCTCTCAAGAGGATCGGACGGGTCGGTCAACGAAACCGATGCCTGCCCGCCGGGGAAGAGCCGGCGCCATACTTCATCGAAATACCCGTTCGTCTTATCAAAGACCTCCATGAATACCTGTCGCGATTTGCGCTCAACCTCTGCAAGGTTCTTCTCTAATTCCGTCCTCGCCTGGACCAAATCCTCGCGCTGCTTCTCCTTGAAAGTAATCTCTTCTTTGACCCGTTCAAATTCCGTAATCGCTAAATAGTTTATCTCCCCAAGGTCGGCAATCGCTGCTTCCAATTCTGCAATCTTCTGACCTAAAGCCCCTTTAGCGCCCAACTCCTTCGCCTCTAAATTACCCGATTCAAGGTCTGCGAATACTTTGGGGAAATGATTCGAAAGCTCCGCGGCCAAGCTATTCCTCTCAGATTCAAGCGCCGCCAATTTCACTTCTGACCGGTGAATATCCTCCTCAATCTCATCGCGTTTGCGCTGCAGCTCTTCGCCATATAATTTTGACTTCTCGATGTCGCTACGTTTATCTTCGATTTGCCCCGCAAGCTCCTTCTCCCTTGCAGCAACAAGCGGGAAATCCGCCTCGAGCCGCTCTATCTCGGCTATGAGCTCATCACGTTCCGTCTCAAGGCTGACAATGGTCTTCTCGAAGTCCCGCATATCAGATTCAGCCTTGGCAATCTCTTCGTCGATTCGAGCCAATTCATCATCGCGATGTTTTATCTCCCCCTCAAGCCTCCTTATCTCTTCGGCGTATGAGGAAAGCAGGATGGCGTAACGCTCAAGCCTGGTTCTCTCACTATGCAGTTCAGTGTTGCTCGCATCTATCTCATCCTTCAACGCGGCCATCCGCGCCTTCCCGGTTTTCAATTCAGCAGCGAGCTCATCGATTTCTTTTTTCAGCGCAGTTAATTCATCGCGGAGTTTTGTAGAATTCCTCACTTCTTCCTTCGAGCGCCCTTCTAAGTCGGCAATATGCGATTCAACTTCAGCACGGTTGGATTCCGCATTCCTCATCCTGCCCTCGACCTCGGCCTTGCGGCTCGCGGCGTCGGCTGCGGCGATGTCCGCCTTAGCATAGATAACCGCCTGCTCCTTGGCCTTGCGGTCGGCATCCAGCGTCTTAAGCGCGACCTGTTCCCTTTCCTTCTTAATCAAACTTATATCCTCATTTAACTTTTCAATTCTTGCCTTGCGAACCAACAGCCCCGCCGATGCCTGCCTCGCCCGTCCACCGCGCAGCACCCCCTGCGGGTAAATCAAGTCGCCGTCGGGGGTCGCCATCTTCTGCCTGAGGCCGTATTTATTCCTTAGCTCCATCCCCGCGCTAAGGCTCGTGACCAACAACGCATCACCAACAGCGTAGCGTACAGCGGGCTCGAGACGCGGGTCGAATTCAAGGGCTTCGATTGCCCTCAGGATAAGTCCGCCCTCCTTTTCGAGACCCGCCGGCAGCGCCCGCGGCGAATATGGTTCTATCTCGTCGAGGGGTATTACCGATACCTGTCCCGCCTCAGTTTCCTTTACCCAGTCGATGGCCGCGATGGCATCAGCCTTGGTTTCGGCAACAAGATATCTCAACCTTTCGCCGATGACCGATTCAAGCGCAAACTCGTAGCCGGCCTTCACTGAAATCAAATCGCTTAATGTGCCTATGATGCCTTTGAAGCCACCTTTGGCGTCACGTTCATCTAAGACAGCCTTAGCGCCCGAACCGAGGCCGCTCCTTTCACGCTCCAATTTTTCAAGCCCTGCAAGTTCCCCCTGGGCCGATGATTCATCCTTCAAGAACTCGGATTGACGCGCCCTGAGCGTATCCAGCTCCTTCTCAAAGCGTTCACGCTCGGCTGATGCTGATTTCTTTTCCGCGGCAATTTTTCCTATTTCATTGGATAGGCTCCCCAGATCCACACGCAACCCCTCAAGCTCCTCCTGAACCGCATCATGTTTGGTAAAAAGGTCCGCCATGGATTTCTCAAGCGATGATGCCGACTCGCGCAGCGATTTGAGGATCAACTCGGTCTCAGTATATTCTCTGGATCTCTTCTCCAATTCGTTCTTTGAAAGCTCCCATGCTTCCTCTAAGACGCCGAGTTCCTCGTTCGTACGGCTCAAATCCTCAACCCGTTTGACATGAGCCTCGCGCGTTTCTGCTTCCTCTCGTTCCGCAACTTCCCCCTTAGTCGCCAAATCCTTTATGCGGGAATTTGCTGATGTAATTTCCTCTGATATCAATATTTTCTGCCGCTTCTTCTCCTCGACCGCTGCCGCCTTTGCGGTAAGTGACTCGCGGCGATGCCCTATCGCCAACTCCGATTTTTCAAGTCCATGACGTTTCGCGTCGACTTTGTTTTTATACTGCTCCGCAGCCAAGAGGGCTTCCTCACGGGCGGAACGCAATTCATCCAAATCATTTTCAGCTTTAGCCTCACCTTTTGCGCAGTTTACAATCTCCTGCTCGGTTTCCTTGAGGGCTACACGGTTCTCCTCAATTTTGCGTTCATGACGATTGCGGTTACGGTCGCAGTGAATCAGGTCGACAGCCAATAAATTCCCGCGGCAATATTGCAGTTCATCGGAAAATGACGCGTGCTTCTTGGCGATATCAGCCTGCTCACCCAATTGCGTGAGCCTGCTTCGCCTGTCAACAAGGTTATCATCAAGCCTTTCCAAATTCCGCCCGGTGTTATCAAGGTCGTTCAGGATACGCCTTTTGTTCGCCTTGAAATGGCCGAGCTGGGCAACTTCCTCGAAGACAAGACGACGGTCGGTTGGGACAAGCGAAAGGAACGAGCCTATCTCCCCCTGCGAAACAATGGACAGGTTATCAAGGCTTATGCCCACACCACCTAAGAGAGCACGGACATCTTTTAGGCGAACTTTCTCCCCATTAATAAGATACTCCGCCTCCTCATCCCGGTAGTAGCGCTTCTCAACCCTGTATGTCCCGGGACGCCAATGCTCTATCTGCTTTGGGTTTTCGAGGGTAACAGCCACCGAGCATAAATCAAGTCTTTCCTTTTCGTCGGGGCTGGCGAAAATGAGAGCGGATGTATCCGTGGTTCTTATGTCCTTATTGGACTGCTCCCCCAAAAGCCATTTTATGGCATCGACGACATTTGATTTACCCGCTCCATTAGGGCCGACTATCGCGACAATGTCGGTATCAAAAACCAGCTTGGTTTTTTCCTTGAACGACTTGAAGCCATTCAGCTCGATTTCCTTGAGAATCACCTAACTACCTCTGTTCGTCTTGTTTAAAGCCCTTTATGTTACCCAAATGGATAACACGAACATTTTAACCTATTTGAAAGGGGTTTAAAACGAAAGGCAAAACATTATAACCATCGGATGGCACGCCCTGCCCGAGTCTTCGAGGGTTGGCCGTGGTCTTCGAAGGCCGGCCATGTTGGGCGTTGTGAGTATCACACAGACACGGGTAAGCCCGAGGACTCGCTTATCCGCGACACCCAAGTTTACCATATGTTGTCAAAACGGCTGTCTTAACAGCCCACTACCCCTGTTTCTTATGTTTCTTCATCAACTTCGCGAGCGCTTTCCGCGCAGCTTCCTGTTCCGCCCTTTTCAGCGACCTCCCCTTCCCCTTGCTTAGAGCTTTCCCCTTGAATGTGCATTCAACCGTAAAAATCCTGGCATGATCCGGCCCGGTGGCTTCCACCTTCTGGTAACGCGGTATCTGCTTGAAGCGACGCTGCAAATATTCCTGGAGCGAGGATTTATGGTCAACAAGCTCTCCCGAGTCGAATCCTTCGTTAAGCACAGGTCCCAAATACTTCAACACAAAACTCTTCGCAGCACGGATACCCCTGTCTAAAAATATCGCACCTACTATCGACTCGAAGCAATCGGCCAAGACCGAATCTTCGATACCGGTGCTGTCCCTTAATTTCGAGTGTTCTATCTCGATGTATTTCTCAAACTCAAGGTTACGGGCGATACGGCTTAGCGATTCCTGGTTGACCGCATGGGCGCGTATGCGCGTAAGGAGCCCGACCGTTTCCGTTGGGAATTTATGCACCAAATAATTGGCGACGACCATCCCGAGGACGGCATCGCCTAAAAATTCAAGGTTTTCATAGGATTGGCTTTGGTCCTGGAGTACTGAGACATGCCTGAACGCCCTCATATATAAAGTGATATTACGGGGGTCAAGCTCTAACCGTTTCAGTAATCTGATGAGTCCGTCCACACTTCCCTTGACCTGTCAAATCAGGCAGAGCTTAAAGCCAGGCTCTTAGGCTTAAATATCCAAGTCGGCTTAATGACCTTTGGCTTCCTCGATGAATTTCATGACATCCGCCACTGTCTGCAGAGCTTCAGCTTTTTCATCGCTGACTTCTATTCCGAACTCACTTTCGAGGGCCATAATCATCTCAACAATATCAAGGCTGTCGGCCCCCAGGTCGTCCTGGAAATGGGCATCCGGTGTTACTTCGCTCTCGGCTACACCAAGCTGGTCAACGATAATGTTCTTCAAAGTCTCAAAGTTGTCCATTTAAAATCCTCCTTCTCAGGGCCGGTTCAGGAAAAGTCGGTTATTCCTTCTCCTTCTTCTTCTTCTCCTTGATCTCAATAACCTGTTCCCCTTTATAGAAGCCGCATACCTTGCACACATGATGGGGAAGTTTGGCGGCACCGCAATTAGGGCACGATACGTAGGATTGTGGCTTAACTTTCCATGCGGCTTTACGCGCACGCTTATTGGACTTGCTTGTCTTATACTTCGGAAGGGCCATTACAACATATCCTTACCTTTCCCCCCTGAATGGACGACGCATTTTATACGCGGCATCAATGTTTGTCAAGGAATTTCAGGATATAGCATAAAATAACATTCACATCTATGTCATAAACGACATCATAGGAATTACCCCTTATCCGGGATATCCCGCCTGCGCGATTCCATCTCGGACACAAGGTCGGACTGGGCTTTCTTCAGGCGTTTGAGTATATCAGCAATATTATCTTCAAGTTTCTCGAGGGTTTCAAGAACATATCGGTCGGCTTCTTCACGCAATGCAGCCGCGTTCCTCTTAGCCTTTCTCATGATCTCGCTTTCATCAAGCAACCTACCCGCTTCGCCAGCGGCCTCATCAACTATCTTCTCGCTCCTTGCTATGGCTTCTTCCATCAACCTGTCACGCTCATCAAGCATCTCCTTTGCCTTGCGTACATCTATGGGCATCTCCTCAATAAGGCTGCCCAAAAGGGTCTCAAATTCCTTGACGGGAAGCACAATACGGTTGAAACTCCGCCAGAATCTTGGGCTGCGCGCGGCAATTTCCACAAGCCTTTCAAGGTGCTCCAGAGACCTTAGTCTTTCATCGGGCATTTACCACCCCGCAACGAGATTTGCACTACTTTCCCCATTATGTAAGGAGACTATTGTTTACTGCATCGGGAAAACTTCCGCCTGAGCGCTTTCTCAACGTCCTTGCATACAAAACTGCTCACATCTCCGCCGTAGGAGGCGATTTCCTTAATTACTGATGAGGAAACGAATATATACTGGTGGCTGCTGACAAGAAATACCGTCTCCAGACCGCTATCAATAGACTTGTTCATCAGGGCCAATTGCATCTCGTACTCATAATCGCTTACAACACGTAGCCCACGGATTATCACATCGCAGCCGGCATCTTTCGCGGCGCTTACGGTAAGCCCGTGGAAAGAAACGACTTCCACTTCCGGGAGACCTGCGAGTGCCTTCTTCGCCAACCTAATACGTTCCTCATGTGAAAAAAGCGGGGATTTGCCCTCGCCATGGCTTATTCCGACGACGACTACCCCGAAGCAAATCAGGGCCCTTCCCACGATATCGAGATGACCGTTGGTGAAAGGGTCAAATGTGCCCGGATAAAATGCCTTTTTCATGACTTTCATAAATCAACAATCCGCATAAGCCTTACGACAACCGAATCGCCAAAGGTGCGTCTGTCAATTACCCTCCAATCGTTCTGCTTGATATCCGACTTCCCCCTGAACTGATAGAATACGGAACCCCCTGAAGCCATCCATCCGGCCTCGGCCGCAAGAAGCCCTAAACATCGTTCCGCAATAGCCTGAGCGGTAAAGGGCGGGTCCAAGAATATAAAGCCAAATGGCGCACTGTCAACAGGGACTGCCGTCAAGAAGACCCCGACGTCAGCCTTCACCACCCTCAACCGGACTTCGCTATTATCCACGTAGCGGCGTATCTTGTCCACGTTTTTTTGAAGAATTGAGAATACTTCAGGGTCCGATTCGACGAAAACGCAGCTACATGCCCCGCGACTTACAGCTTCAAGCCCTATTGACCCCGAACCGGCGAATAAGTCAAGACAAGATGCGTCGGTAATATCGGCCCCGATAACATCAAACATGGATTTCTTTACAATGCTCCTCAAGGGTCTGGTTATCCCCACGGGTGGTGAATAGAGTGCCACGCCCTTGAGTTCGCCGCCGATTATCCTCAGTCCGCCTGCCATATAAAATATCTATTTGACGCCTTTCTCCGATAATTTTTCGAATACTTGTCTCGCGGTTACGCCCTCGAGCATCAGCAGTTTAATATGCGAAGTATCCCCCGACTTAATGACAACTCGCCCCTTCGCTATTCCAAAGAAATCCGCGAGTAATGCGACTAACGCGGCGTTCGCCTTACCCTTTTCAGGAGCAGCCGTAACGGCGATTTTAAGCCTCCCAGCGGATGTACCCAGAACAGCATTTTCCCTTGCCTTCGGTTTGACGGAAGCATAAAAGAAAACACCTAACGGATCTTCCTTGATTTTCAGGTCAATCATCCTCAATCCTTTCCCGTCTTTCCTCTTCCAGTTGAGTAAACCTTGTGCAACATTCCGTGAAATAACCAGGCCAGTTTCCGTCGGTGATTGCCATACGCGCCTTATCGACCAACTTCTTATAGAAAGTAAGATTGTGCAACGTAAGCAACTTCAGCCCTGTAATCTCCTTCTGCCGTACAAGGTGCGCTATATAAGCGAGCGGATAATCCGTGCAAGCGCGGCATGAGCACTCCGGGTCAATCGGATCCGACGAGTTTTTATATTCCGCATTCAGGAGATTCATGCGCCCCCCGGATGTGAACGCCATCCCATTCCGCGCATTCCTTGTGGGAAGCACGCAATCAAACATATCAATCCCCGAATCGATTGCAAGGAGAATATCCAATGGCGTGCCGACACCCATCAAATAACGCGGCTTTTCATAAGGCATACGAGGCCCGAATTCCCGCATGATTCGCTCGAAATCGCCCCTTGATTCCCCGACACTTAACCCTCCGAGGGCATAGCCGGGAAGGTCATGCTCGACGCATTGCCTTAATGATTCATCCCTGAGTTGGCCGTATACTCCCCCCTGGATGATCCCGAAAAGTGCGCCCGGTTCGCTATCTTGTTCTTCCCGCCATCTGCTTACCGACAGTGCAAGCCAATTTGCAGTACGCATCATCGCCAAGGCATGGTTGTCTAATTTGGCATCAGACGGGAGACATACATCGAGAGGCATAATTATATCGGCGGATAGCTTAACCTGGATATCTATCACATCTTCCGGTGTAAGGAACTCCGATTGGCCGTCATAGGGACTATGAACATACGCCCCGTGTTCATCTATCTTGGCCCCACGACCGAAGGAGTAGAGTTGGTAACCCCCCGAATCCGTAAGCACTGCACCGTTGTAACCTGAGAATTCATGAATGCCCCCTAAAGCCGTAATGATATCTTCACCAGGACGTTGGTGCAGGTGATAAGCATTCATGAGGACGAGACGATACCCCAGGGCCTCTACTTCGCCCATCTCCAAGCATTTCACCGTACCGCGTGTCGCGACGGGCATAAAAGCAGGTGTCTTAAATTCCCTTCCCCGGACAACAACATGTCCGGTTCGCGCGTCCCCGGCTGCAGCTTCGATTGTGAACTCAAGGCTCAAGCGGGAGCCCTCCCAATTTCCTGAGTATATTCAAAGCTTCGGTGAAATATCCCGGCACCTCGACCTCAAGGTCCATCTCTTTGCCGTTAAACGGGTGCTCAAAACTCAATCTATATGCGTGAAGCATATGCCCTGCCGCTTTCATCTTGACATTATTAAGCCCATCTATTGCCGTAACCCATCTCGTTCTCTCAAGCGGTGTAGCGCCAATTCTTTCCAAGGCTTCGAATACTGGATATTTTATGGGGCGGCTGCCATAAACTTCATCCCCGAAAACCGGTGCCCGTGCGTGGGCGAAATGTACTCGAATCTGGTGGGTTCTTCCCGTAAGGAGCTGGGCTTCGGCAAAATCCAGGCCGGGAAACCTCTCAAGCACTTTATATAGGGTTACGGCCGGCTTACCGCCTTTTTCACGGACAGCCATCTTCTTCCTGTCAACAGGATGACGCCCTATCTCCCATTCAAACCTGCCTGAGATTCCGGGAAGGTTCCCCAGTGTAATTGCACGATACTGGCGTTTGATGCTTCTTGCCTTAATCATCTCGACAAGTCGGAGATATGCGCGTTCAGTCTTGGCGACAACCAAAAGCCCGCTTGTTTTTTTATCCAACCTGTGAACGATCCCGGGCCGATATGGATAATAGAGCGACGGCAGTTTAACATTACGCCACTTCAGCGCGTTTATAAGCGTGCCTTTCCTTGCGTTCGATGTGGGATGAGTAGCTATACCGGCGGGTTTGCTTACAACGATTATATCTTCATCCTCATAGACCACCTCTATCGACAAATCCTCGGGCGGTATATCCTCGTCAGACTCGGGGTCGGGTATTTCAACGCGTATTATTTCCCCACCCTTCAGTTTTTCCGATTTATCTAAAAATCCCCCATCCACTTCGACCGCTCCGGCTTCGATAAGATGCTGAACGCGGGAGCGGGAGAGGAACACTTCGCCCTTATGCAAACGGGGTTCATTCGCCAGGAAGATATCCAGACGATTCCCAGCGGCATCATCGGGGACAACAAGTTCAACGACAAGACTCAAGGTGTAATAATTATAACGACATGGGGGGCTTAATCCAAAACGTCGACAGTAGGGGCGAAGCATTTTGCAGACAAGATGCCTCGCCCCTACGATTAATTATCCGAAGAAATCTGTGCATCCACCAGATGTCATCTCGTTAGAGTCTCCTGAAATCATGACTCGAGCTTGCGTTCATTATTCCTTGGTTCAAGCTCATCGAGGGTCCTTAGCTCCTCAAGACCCTCCCTGTGGCTGATACCGAATACGACTTCCTCCAACTCCGGCGGTGAACCGTCGCTTGGGAACGGGACCGTCCGTCTAACCGGCTTGGCCAATTCAGGGGGTGGGGCTTTGATGAGGTAAATTACAAGGAAAAATGTCCCTATCACGACAAACATGTCGGCGAGGTTAAATGTAGGCCAGTTGTAGAGCTTTCCCCTAACGTTTATGCTGAAATCGAGGAAATCAACGACCCCCCTTTCGCGGAGAGCACGGTCAACCAAATTACCGAGCGCGCCACCTAATTGAAATGTAAGCGCCCACCGGAACATGCGTTGGTCCTTGCGGGAAGACCGTATCAGCCAGGTGATGACAATCACCATGATTAGAGCCACCAAGGCAAAGAAGGTGGTCATGTTGGAAAACAAGCCGAATGCAATCCCCGGGTTGTAATTCAGCAGGATATTGAAATACCCTGGAATGACCACTACAGGGCGGCCGTATTGGAGATACCTCTCAGCCGCTAATTTGGAAAGCTGGTCGAGTATGAATAATAGGAGAGCTGTTGTGATGTAAACCCTGGCCCGCAAGAATTACCTTTCATTCAAAGATTTACTTAAAGCTTCTAATAGCAAGGTGACAAGCCTTGGTACAGTCCCAAGGCTGTTCCCAATTGTCCACCGGAACCTTTTCATATTTCTTGAAAGTCATTTCGTTAGAGCCTCTTAATATATCCATCAAAAATAAACCCCTTCACCCATTAAAGCAATATCCACAAAACATGGACGAATTTCATCTCATTTTATCGACAGCAACAGATCATATCTCAACCGGTATGCCATCAAATACCGGCGGCAAGTTTGGGGAAACATCCCTCAGAGTTAATACGCAGCTGCTCCTTCAATTCCAATGGGTCAGCTTTGAATATCTCGGTAAGCTTTTCAAATGTTTCCACCAAAAATGCCGGCTCGTTATCGCGGTGCCTGTATTTTTGAGGCAGAAGAAAAGGAGCATCGGTTTCGATCACTATCCTCTCCAAAGGAAGCTTAGCCGCCATCTCGCGTAACTCAATGCTCTTGGGATACGTCACCATCCCATTCAGGGCTATATAAAACCCGGCAGTCGTGGCCCGGCGGGCGTACTCAATATCATATGCAAAACAATGGAAGACCCCCCTTAACCCTCGAGAGAGAAAACCATCGACGACTTCCCAGGTTTCCTGGGCTGCGTCGCGGCTATGTATCACAATCGGCAGGCCGGTTTCGCAAGCTATTTCGCATTGCGCAACGAACGCGCTTAATTGTGTATCGCGGGGGGAGTAGTCCCGGTAAAAATCCAAACCGGTCTCACCTATTGCTACAACTTTCGGGCTGCAAGCCAACTCCCGGAAACGCTCACCGGCATTGGAAGTGTATTTAACCGAGTCATGAGGATGAACACCGGCTGAAACATAAAGGGCATCAGAACGCGACGCAGCATCGAGGGCCCTCTCAGTGCCCTTACCATCGATACCGACCCAGATCATTTTGCCCACCCCGGCTTCTTTAGCGCGGGAAATTACCCCCGCCAACTGTTCCGGCGTGTGTTTAACGTCAAGATGACAATGCGTATCTATAAGGTAACCCATTTATTTTTCAAGCGTTTCCCAAAAGTCTTATCATGAACGAGCCACGGTATTTTTGAATTATATAACGTCCAATATTGTATTTACTACAAAACCGCCGGGATTCCGGCGGTCAATTCTCAATCGAACATTGTCGAACAACTCTCGGACATGGACAATCAATGAGGTGTAAAGGTCCCGGCCGCGGGACCACTACGTGGACCATTTGTTCCCGTGTTGCCACCTCCACCACCGGGAGCCCCGGTTCCACCAAGGCCTGGGATCATCCCTCCCATCCCGGTCTGCGGTACAAGGATCTCCGGCATCGTGTAAATATATTCATTCATTGAGTGCAATGTCCCTTTCCAGGGCTCACCACTTTTAGGTGTAAGAGTTATGGGCAATCCAATCAATTCATTGAATTCAACCGTAGCCAGCAGGAATTCCCCGTTCTCGGAAATATCACTTTCTCCGGCGGGATAAGTGATTTTCCCGCCTTCATAAAGAATGAAACTGCTATTGGCTGCCTTCCCTTTTATTTTTCCCACACGTATTACCGTGGAATCATCCTTAAGGCCATCAGGAAATAATCCCGCGAAAGTTGGGTTAGGCCATATTTCCGCCGATTCAGCGCATGGTATTAACGACCCCATCGTATCGACACAAGGCAACAAGGCCCTTACGTCGCCCAAGACATTTTGGAAAAGAACCCCTGGGGCGACTTTTACCTCCGTCGGTCCTCCCTTGGCATCGAGTTCCACATTGAGGGCATCTTCAAAATTGGTGGCAAAATCATTGTAAAGCTTCTTCTGGGTTTCAAGTGCTGTCGGCCCGTCCCCACCTCCGGCAAGGGCCAACATTTCGTTGGTGCTCTCAGTAGGGGCGTTCAAAGCCCTTTCCAAAACCAGGTCCCAGGCTTCCACAGCACTTTCAAGGCCCTGGGTATAATTATCCTTGGCTTCCGTAAGAAGATCCTGCCCACCCTCCAATATTGTGCCGAACGGAGTAGCCGGATAATATTCATCCGCTGAGTAATGGCCGTCCGCGTTAGCATCCTTTAGCTGGTGAGAGTAATTCACTACACTCAAAGTCGTGTTATAGGAAGCCACATAACCCGCAATACCCTCAAGAATCCTTAGTTCCGCTAACATTAAATCATAATCCTGCTTCTTGAACATTATTTCATATTTCTCAGTTTTATCGCGAAGCACAAAACCGGCTTGAAAAGTAAAGTCATCCTTAACCCCGCTGGAAATGCTCTCAAGCAGGCCTATGATAGTAACGAGATTAGAATGCATGCTCGTTGCGAGAGTTTTGAAATTCTCCATTCTGAATGCAGCTGCTTCATCCTCAAGTTTAGCCACTGTTAAGGGCAATTCAGTCTTGAAATACTCAGAGTCGATAGGTTTGGTACCCTCCGGCAATTGAGCGGGCGCTGGAGTTTCGGGTGGTGTGATTGGCCCCACCCCGGGAGGGGGCTGCCCTCCTGATCCCTGTAACTTCTCCTTCAGTTTTTCCCAATCCTCAGGGCCGCCCGCATTCGGGCCATCCTGCTGCTGTCCCGTACGGTTGGAAAGGGGTTCCCACCCTTCATGTGACCAAGCCTGGGGTTCACCCGGTGAGTCGCCCTCTCCGCCTGGGGGCTGTTCCCCGCTCGGTGGTTGTGACCCATCCGGTGGTTGTACCCCCCCTTCATCAGGAGGCGTTTCGCCAGGTGTACCCTCTTTGGGCGGTTCTTTCCCCTCCTCTCCCCCTTTCGGTTTTTCCGCACCGGTTTCCGGTGTCGGCTTCTTCTCCCCCCCAACAGCCCCAGGGGGTTTTATACCTGTATTCGGGGGCATCGGCTTAATCCCCCATGATGGGAGGTTTATGTTGAATGTTTCCTCGTAACGGCGCCCAATCGTCATAAGACGCAGAAGATAAGAATCATCAGCCGTTATGGGGTTAGGCAATAACTCAGCATGCATAAGCAGCGGCGTATTGTAAAACAACTTATCAGCGCCGGCGCCCCTGAATATAGCAAAGGTACGCCAATCCTTGGCGATTTGGCAGATGGCTTTGCCGATACCCGCTTGGGCATCGCCCGCCTTCTGCTGCAAGGCCGAATGATAAGCATTGAAGGCATTCTCCAAATCACCTTTCTCAAGGTAGGATTCCGCTTGGGGAATAAGGGTATCGTAGTCCCCTTGTAGTATTTTCCCCTGTCCTCCGGCCTCGCCTGCTTTGCCTTCCTGCTCCCCAGCCTTGGGTGTCTCACCAGGGGTTTGCTGTCCCTGGCCCCATGGCGGTGTCGCAGGGTTACGTTGCACCCCACCGCAGGAGGCTATAAGAGATAAGAGAAGAACCAGCAAACCGATGAAGATTACTTTTCTCACCAAAGTGGCACCTCAACAATTAATGGCCCTATCGCCCACCCTATCCTCCCGTATATCCGAACCGACCTTTACAATTCCGCCCTTCCCCCTAAACGACGGTTCGTGAATTGCCAAGGTCTTACATATATATGATAGTTAATTTTTAGAAAAATGTGACCATTATTCAAATTAAACGGCTACCCCCCGCATTAAAGCCATTCATGCGGGTTCCGCCAAATTTAAGGCGGGTTTGCGACATGGCATAGATAATGTTGATACGATAATTTTACCTTCTAAAGGCCTTAAAAGCCGCATAAAAGGCCATCTTCGGACAAAAATCCATCCAAAAAACCGCTTTCATGATTTACGCAAAAATTAATGTGATTCTTCAGATTGGGATATTTCCGGGGGGCAAATCCTCAGTTGATGACCACTATGCATCCAAAAATGACTGATAACCCCTTATATTAATATAGTCTCTAATTAAATCGTGATGTCATTCGAACATCGTATCAAGAAAATGCTAAGCAGATGAGGTTACAATCATGTTCCTTAATAGGCGGGAAAAGCAATCCATAGGACCGCGCACATCCCCAGGTGCGCCGCCAGGTACAATTGTCGTGGACCCCGAAGCCTGCCCCCCGGAAATAAGTGTGATGGCTTACGGGGCGGATGAAATAATAGAGAAAAAAATCGAAGACCCGGATGAAGTCAGGGACCTGGTCGGCAAATTCCCGGTAACCTGGATTCATGTCGATGGCCTCGGCGATGCCTCAATTATCACAAGACTGGGTGAAATGTTCGGCCTCCACCCCCTTGCGTTGGAAGACGTCGTCGAAATGAAGCAGCATACGAAGATCGAACAATTTCCGAACAACCTTTTCATCGTTATCCGGGTGCCTGTCTTAAAGGGAGGCCTGATTACTCAACAGTTGAATATATTCCTCGGCTCAAATTATGTAATAACCTTCCAGGAGCGCAGGGTCGGATATCTCGAGCCGGTCCGCGAGCGTATCAGCAAATCAACGCCCCGCACGCGGTTTGTTAACGCAGATTATCTTGCTTATTCAATCATCGATGCCGCCATCGACAGCTGCTTCCCGGTGCTTGAGGAATTGGGCGACCTCCTTGAAGATGTCGAGCAGGAAATACTTACGCATGCCGATGCTGAAACCCTTAACCGGGCCCACAATATAAAAAGGGATCTGCTGACATTGCGTCGCGCGGTATGGCCCCAGCGCGATACCATCAACATTCTCCTCCGCGAACAGACACCGTTTATAACTGCCGATACGCGGATGTATCTGCGCGACTGCTATGACCATTCAATCCAGGTTATCGACTTTGTGGAAACATTCCGCGAGGTCGGCTCGGAAATCATCAACCTGTATATGTCCAGGATAAGCAATGATCTTAACGCCGTAATGAAGGTCCTTACGATAATCGCAACGATATTCATCCCCCTTGGTTTTATCGCGGGTGTTTACGGGATGAATTTCGACACGGAAGCTTCGCCATGGAACATGCCCGAACTGCACTGGTATCTCGGTTACCCCTTTGCATTATCCATCATGGGGATGACTGCTTTAGGCTTGTTAGGGTATTTCCGGTGGAAGCGGTGGCTGTGACGGTAGAAGCGAGTATCGAATATTCATCTGGGATATATTTTACAAGCTAAGATTTGCCTAATTTGAAATGCTCTTTGATGCCCCTGTCAAAGTTGGAATTTGTATTCCACCACAGCGTCACTTCCCATTCTTCCTTGTCATGCATAGGCGCAGGGCTTACTACCATGGCAGTATTCCCCTCCCCTATTGCAACCATTGCGGGAACACTACCATGGCGGTCCTGCGGAAATAAAACATACTGGTAATATAAATCATAAGTGCTGCGTTGCACCTTGAAGCCGGCAGCCTTAGCACATCCGGTATAAAAATCGATAACCTTTTCACTGGTGTCCTTGGTTCGGAATGTGTAAATCATATATCGTCCCATCGGTTGATATACCTCATAAGCACGGTCATATAAATAGAAATTTGCATTCGGATATTCCTTGAAGCCTGTCTTCTTCTTTATGTCCGTTGTTTCCATCCAGATCTGATCTAATGCCTGTTTCTCTGCCTGCTTGCGTATGACGGTGTGAGCGCGGGTTTCAGCCCGTACATTGAGTTCCTCGGCAAAGTAAAACAGAAGGGGAATAGTAAAAACGAGGCCCACCATGAACGCAGTAATGCCCACGGTACGCCATCCGCTGAGCCAATCATCGCGTCTGTACCTGTACCAGAGAATGAACCACAAGATAGTTTGCAGAGGCATTATTACGGTGCTGATGGTCAGCCAGGTGAAGGAAACCAGTCCGCCACTGATCAGTTCCCCAATAAGCGACATAGGTCCGAGAACAGGAAATTTCAATAAAAAGGAAGCGAATATCGGGTGAATTAATAGATACAAAAATAACCAGCCCGTGGCTCTCAATCCATTGCGGGAAACAAAATGATGAATCATCATGCCAAGGACATAGGGGAGCACCCAGGTTATTGGCGCTAATTTACAGAGTAAAAAGTAAAAGGGGAAAATTAAAACATATCCTAAGAAGAACAAGATGGCCATTGCCTGCCTCCATCCGAAACGCTCAAAGCATACCATATACATACATTCGGAAAAAGCCTTGAGCCGGTGAGCATCTCCTGCACATATCCCTCTGCTTGCGAAGCGCTGGTCAATGGAATAGAATATCGAGATGCCCTGCAAGGAGGGAAGCTATGTTTAACCGTATCTCAGGGGTGATATTATTCCTTGTCGTCCCATGCATTTTCATTTCCGGATGTCATCCTAAGGTCATCCAGGAGGTACGAAATGCCAAGTCTAAGAAGGAGGCAACCTCCGTTTTCGCCGAATTCGGTATTTCAATGCCTGAGGGAAGCGAAAACCCCAGCGTTTTAGACTTTAATGCCTTTCCCGTAACCAACACCATTAAGCCCGATAAAGGGGATAAATACGCATACAGCCTGCCCGATTACTCTATTTTATGCAAATACAATAAATCTTCAGAGGAAGTTTGTGCTTCATTTATTGAAGCGTTCCATTCCGCTGGTTACAAAGTCTATCGCGCCGACCTTCCAGTTAGTTGGCCGGGGCAATCATCGGTCCCCGTGTTAATTGGATTAAAGGATAGTGCTTTTATCAAGTTGACAATGTTTGGTTCTCCTTCCCCATCCAACCCTACGGTCATGGGTGTCATGAATTTAACAATAGATTTGTTTAAACACGCGGGAAAAGATGATCTCAAAATAATGGAAAGAGATAATTACCGATTGATTCCCGAATAAAGTGAACCCAACGATGAATGCAACGACAAGGAAAGAAATATTATACATTTGAAAATATTGCTACTTTTCCCCTGGTTCAATATGCAATGTCAATACGGCTGTCTGGTCAACGACGCGGCGTCCGAATGTTGTCCAAGCTCGTACTAAAAAAAACTGCGACGAGCCGTCAACCATGGGCCACGGTGTATCCAGCGTTATTACATCTCCAAAAGTAGTGACTTTCATGTCACTTGGCAGGATTGTATGCAATACTCCATCTTGAAGTATATATCCTTCTATCTTCCCACCTCGCCAATCATATTGTACAATGATTCGGTCTCCCACGTTTGCCCCCCCGGCATGGATTGTAAGATGGAAACCGATGCGGGAAGTGGGGTCCTGCCGTGTTGTTATTTCGGTGAATAAACGACCCTTTCCACGGGCCATATTAACTCGGAGAATATCCCCCGCGCTCCTGATAGCCGTCACATCCGTATCCCTTTCCGGGTCAGTCAAGACAACTCGGGAAGGGACTTCGCTGTTCGCGGGCCAGTTGCCTATGGGAATGAAACCGAAAAGCTCATTGGCTCTTGCGAACGATGACAACAACGGGTCGATAGACCCGCCCTGAGTTCGATATAAAGTTATGGCCTTACGCTTATCGAGTGTCTGCCCAAGGGTGAGCGGCAACGCATGCCAATCGGTTTCCCCGCCTTCCGCCAGGGCAGCCGGAGGATCAAGGTTCTTGAAAGGCCTATATTTCCTCGGTACAGGCCAATGCGTTGTGTGAATGATATAAGTGTAAACCATACATTGGTCGGTGAAGGTTTCCCCGCGGGCCGCCAATTCCTCCAACGCGAACTGAACAAAGGCGTATGCCGGCCAATGATCAACGTGGATATCATTGGGGTTTACTGTGATTATTATATCCGGCTGCTCTTGAAGCAATACTCTCTCAACATCATCCAATAGCGATTCACCGCAATAAACCGCCCCCGGCGTCAATGAGTCCGAATAAGGTGAGCTTGTTGACTGGGTGCGAATGGAACGAACCGGGTTACTGGGCAACCAATGCTCCGGGGACCACATCTGGTTTATAAATTGGTTTGGGTATCCCAAAAAAGTGACCGACTCCTTGGACAGGCCAAGGTAGCGCATGGCATTAAGAGTCTCGGCCTGGCGCATGTAACCCAATTTAATAAATACATCCGGGCCCCTTGGACGCGTCTCCTCGAATAGCACAACCGATAATTCGGAATACTCACCGTTCGTAATGAGCACAACTCTCACCTGTGCTCCCACGGATACCGCCTGCTGGATGTAGCCGGCACATCCCAATGTCTCATCATCTTCATGCGGGGCAAAAATGACGATTTTTTCGCCCTTTTCAGGAGAAGGTATGAGACTCACCGGCGTGGGCACCCTCAGGTTGAGTTCATACAGGGAGCGCGAGAGCAACATGCGTCGCCCGATTAACACAAGAATCACAATGGCGGCAAGTATCACCAACCACATAATTAACCGCCTTCTATGTCGCGACATCTCCAACCATTTCCTTGACCATTATGAGCCAATCACTTTGTGTATCACGGGTCCGACCGGTGATTCTAAAACCAAGCTTCTCATAAACACGGATTGCTGCAATATTATCCGGCCGCACTTCAAGACGGACACGCCTCGCTCCCCGCGAACTCAGATACTCAAGACCAACTTGAACCAGCCCTGTACCAATTCCCATCCCTTGAAATTCGGGATGCACAGCGACGGAAAATATCCGCGCTTCGCTTCCCGACTCCCTATCCCGCTTCGAATCCCACCATACCGACAACTGGTTCCGCACTGCCATAAGACCAGGCCTTATGCCGATGCCATACTGTCCCGATGCCCACCGCCAAAGTATACGAAATACATGACCGCGCCAAATCGCGGTATGATACATTCGGGAAAGTCTCGATGGCGCAAAGATATAACCCGCTATCAGGCCACCCACGGCCGCGACGAAGAATCCTTCAGGTTCGGCGTCCATGAAAATGGCAAATATGTCGGCGATAACCCGAGTTCCCATAGGTCTCCCGACATAATGCCGAACACTCTCACTGAACGCCATAGGAAATATCCCGGCCAATTCGGGTAAGTCGCGGTCAATTACTCGCCGATATTGGGCCCGGTCGCTTTTCTTACTTTCAGCAGTCAAATTGTCCGCACGAAAATGCAATGGAGCGTTTCACCAAAATCTCAAACACCCAGCTTACCAATTATTCCACGGTAATAGCAATACAATGCGGGGACACAATAGCCGTTCCCGACAGTTCAAAAGAAAAACCCGCGATGTTCCGCGGGTTGGATTCGTTGGCAACGCCTGAGCTTGCCTTCCTCTAAAGCAACTCGTCAATAACGTTCGTAATGAAAGAGGTGCTGCCGATAGCGCCTTCTTGTACGAACCGAATGTTCCCATCAAGGTCAATGATATAAATCTGACCGACCCCTGCGCCCAATCCGACCTGGGTGTAGTAAGTGGCGAAAACAGCACCATTCGGGTCCGAGAGCCAGGCGGTTGCCTGTTGATAGGAAGCCTGCGAATTGTAGAAGTCGAGAACACTTTGCCATGATTCCGGGGCATCGACGAAAACATAGAAATGAGCGTAATCCTCATCGGCATATTGATCGTAGATTTGTGCATAAAGGGGAAACTCCCCGACGTTGGGATTTCAGCAGTACCGCAGGAACAGCATGAAGTTCACCTTCCCAGGTATATATGGCCCTGAATCCATCGGCAACTGATCGGGAATAGTGACCATCGACCATGGCGGCGCCGGTACCGAGTATTTGAAGCCCCACGGATTCTGTCCTGTCGGGTACTTTGTCACCCGAATCATCATCGAATCGTCCTCGTCGTATGTTCCAAAAAGGTCGGTTACGCGTACTGTAATGTTAAAATGCCCCACCTCGTCAATGGCTTTCCAGTAAGCGCTTGTCTCATCTACTTTTTCGAACTCCCCTCCCGCGGCGAACCAATCGACCGTATGCTCGTCAATCACATCGGGGTCGGTATAATGCACGGTAAGCAAAACGCGCTCGACATCCGAGTTCTTCAACACTGTCGTCCGGCTAAATTCCACGGAATCTATAACCGGAGGCACATTGTCCTTGTATACAAACTCACGCGTAATCGGCTCATCAAGATAATCCATCGAACCGTCATCATCGGCGACGCAAAGCATTATGCTCGATGTCCCGACCGGGAATGAATGCTTCACTATTTTCCCGTAATCATCCGGGGCGAATGTGACACCGTCGTAGTCGAAATCCCAAGAGTATGTCGAGACTTCACCGTCGGGGTCCGTCGAGCAAGAGCCATCGAAAGTGTATATGGCATCGCCGTAATATGGCTCGTGGCCGCTCATCTCGGCGCATGCGGTCGGAGCCTGGTTGCTTACCATCACAACGATTGTGAGATCAGTTATGTCGCTTAATCCGTCAACATCGGTCACTTTCAGATTGACGCCGAAAATTCCCCCTGCGTCGAAGACAGCGGTCGGGTTTTCAGGAGTACCTGATTCAAATGGGTCGCCATAAACGCCGTCTCCGTTGAAATCCCATTCATATGTCAGGTCTATACCATCAGGATCATAACTATCCCCGCCATAGAATGTAACGGTCTCATGTTTCGCGATAACTGTCGTCGTCTGAGCTGTGGCAAATGCTACAGGCGGCACGGGCTCGATCTTCTCGCTCCTCACATTGGTCGTAACTAATGTGTAAGCCCTGAAAAACTTGTAAACGCCCGTCTGCTTCGGCTGATAGTCCCCCTCGGGGGAATAGACAGTGACAAGGATATCAGCCGGACCGGCTTTTTTAATTTTTGGGTTGTATATCCTGTATTCCCAGGTGATGTAATTATCGCCAACCTCAAGGATGTCATTAAGTGCTTTCTCAATGCCAAGGTTGGGTATCTCGAGGAATCCCCCGCCGATCGTTGATACTCCCTGCCAGTCATAAGCAGTGATGCGCAGGAAGATATTACCGCCATGCTCAGTGCCGTCATACCAGAGCGTATTGACCCATTCATCAACTGCAATCCGATATGGCTCAAGCTCGTTAGCCTTAAGCGGGAAATCATCCGGCGGAGTGGGAGGGACAGCATTGGGGAAAGACCACGATGCATCGACAGCGTAGTTGAATATATTCCCACCCTTAAGTGAGATTGCAAAGTGCCTTACCAGCTTGTTGCCCGTGCTGAACATCCCACGAAGGCTTGCATTGAGCGACGCAAAATCATCATTTGGCCCAAGCCCGTCGGCAAAATACTTGAACCCATTAATGATCGCAGCATCGCCTGGGGATATCTCCTGACCGAGATAGCCAGGCAAATATCCGTAAATACCCCCCTGTGTGAATTCCATCGGGTTCCACCATCGGGTGTAGCCATCGGGGTTGATAAGGCGGGTCTCATTCTGCCCGGCAACCTTTATGCTCGAATCGGCCCACCCGATGATACTCCCCTTGCTCATCAAAATCGCCCTGACATCGAAACCCGTAAAAATCGGGTCGTCCATGGGATGCTTGATGCCGATATCGACATCGAGCCTTTTGCCGCCTTCGGAGAATTTAGGAGGGCTTTCAATGGTCAGAAGCTGTTCCGGACCGCCCTGGAGGAAGAATACTGCATTGATATGCTGTTCCCCCAACCGGATGGGCTCTATTTCCAGCGTCCCGGCCACAGGGTCAGCCGTACATGCGAAGAAACCGAGGGGATAATGCGGGCTGCCTTCGCCGAGTTCAGTTCCGACAGCCACATTCGCAACATTGGAGTCCTGCGGCTTAGTTGGAACCGTCGGCCCCGCTCCACCGGAAGAACATCCGGCGATGACGAATACTATCAATAAAGCGAGGAGGAATGGAAAATAAACTGACTTACTTTTCATGCCATCGTCTCCTAATTTATTCCCACCTATTTCTATTATACTTAGATACTATAGCATATCATTATTATGCTTTTCTTTAAATAGTTGACCTGTAAATTTTGGGATGCAGGCCAGACGGGGCTGTTGAAAAAACCGTGTTTACTATCTTAAAGGGATGGGTGCCACGGATAAGCCCGTCTTCGGGCTTACCCGTGTCTGTGTGGGCCTATTCAAGCCAATCACGGGCAAAATGAATGGCGTATAAAAGACATACGCCATTCATTTTGTCCGTGGCACCTCTTTTTCTGACCTTTTTTAACAGGCCCGAGACGCCTGCGCCACAATCTCCCAGCAGGTGAGAAGTCATCATGGAGCAAGATCTACGCGGTTTTCTCCGCCTCTTCCTCGCTCCCGAACACTTTATCGGGGAATAAATCCTCGTACTTGAATTCCCCCCAATCCATCGTATCGAGGAACCAGTCAAAAATCGGTTGAAAGTCCGCCGTCCACCATGTGCCATCCACGAATCTCACCTGATAAGGGAAAACAATGGTGCGGCAATGTGTCGGACCCAAGTTATCATCTTGATTCGTAAGCCATTCCGCCTTGTATTTTTTCCCGGGAATGTACACCTTTTTCCCTTCCTGGGTGGCATAAGCTTTGTATACTCCAAGCAGTTCGTCAAAAGCATTGAAATACCACAGCCCAAATTTTATTCCGAGGATTTCCTTTGACTCATCCTTAATTTTGGGTACCTCGAAATTTACCTTGCACCATATACCCGGAAGAAGTTCTTTTTTGAGGCGCATACCATAATAATTGTATACAGGGGCACGATATTCCTGCCAATGGCTTTGGAGTTCTGTAACTGTAATGGGACAGCCATCGGGGTTATAAAAATAATTATCTACATTCCACTCAGTTTTAGCCCCTGCAGGTATTGTCAGAGCAACAAGGGCAATAACGACCGTTATGCATTTTCGAAACATTCGTGGCACCTCCCACCATAATCCCCTGGTACAATCCAGGATTGCCAATAATATCACTGTCCACTTAAGAACGCTATTTCAGTAAACGATTGTTCCCTATTCCTAAGCGGTCTCCTCCTTTTCCTCCTTCCCCCCGAAGACTTTCTCCGGGAATAAATCCTCATACTTGAAATCCTTTCCCCACTCTAAGGTTTCAGTGAACCAGTCGAATATCGGTTCAAAATCCGCAACCCACGATGTCCTGTCCTTAAACCTGACCTGGTAGGGAAACAAAATAGTGCGGCAATGAGTCGGTCCAAGGTTATCATCTTTATTTGTAAGCCATTCCTGTGTGTATTCCTGCCCAGGTTTAAATATTTCCTTGCCCCCTCCCCCGGCGTACGCTACATAAACCCCAAGTAATTCATCAAACGCATTGAAATACCATAGCCCGAATTTTATCCCCAGTATTTCCTTGCCGCCATGTCTTTCGTCAGGCAGGTTGAAGGAGCATTTACACCATATCCCCGGCAATTGGCCCTGCTTTATCTTCCCCCAAAAATCCGCTTTCGGGGGGCGGAAGTCCTGCCAGTGACTCTGAAGCTCTGTGACAATTATGGGGCAATCCTCGGAGGTATAGAAATGGTTTTCGACCGCCGATTCCTCTTCAGATTCCGCCGGTTTGGACTCTCCTGTTTTAGACTCTGCCGGTAAAACTAATAAAAGCAAGAAAAACAAGATTATTCCGCATCTTTTAAGCATTGGGTTGCCTCCCCACCAGGTTTTTTTTATCAAACACTATAAATTGTGAAGCAATATCATGCCCTTGTCAAAGGGAACGCCGGGTTCAATATGCGTCAACCACACTCACCATCATTGAACTATCTGAAAAGTAAACCAATCCTCCGCGTCAATGATGTCGTTCTTCATATCAACATACTTCCCCAAACGAGTGTGGTACTCAAAAACAGCGCCTAAAGGCAACCCCGCGGGTATGTTCTGCATCAAGTGAATATGAAACTTCTGGTTGGGATTGAAATGGAACGGAACCGGTGTGCCGATATAATGGCTCGGTGGGATTACAGGGCCATACCATTGTCCGTTGGGCCGCTTGACCGCCACCCAACCCTCGACATCGGCACCTTGGTTGAGATTATTGGTCACATCAGCTTTATAACCGAAGCTTCCCCCGGTGGCGCGGCTTATCTTGATATCCGCTACATCCGGGATAACTGTGAGTGTGAGGTCGATATTCTTCGGTGACCCGGCGCTTACGATAGTGATGGGAGCATCCGATGTCGGAATCCCAGTGATGTTCCTGATAGATGTGATCTCACCCCCGCTGAAATCGGTTTTGAAATGCGAGCGCAGCGCCATTGAAGTAGCCTGCACCAGCATGGAAGCTGCGGCGTAGCCGACCTCCAACAGACCCCATCGTAACGTAGACAGTGACGACTCAAGACAAAGGACGATATAAATTGGCGCCGAAGGCAGCCCGCTTATTGATTGCTGGAGTGACTGCCTTATGTCGGTGCTCGACAAAAGCTCTAAGCGATGGTCTCTCGTAGTGAGATTGTCACCGGGTGGGAGACGGTTGTGATACCTGTGAACGCCAGACTGCGAAAGGATGTAGACATCTTTGGTCAGGTAGTAGTTGGCCACCGCGGAGGCAACCGTAAGACCCCCTCTCCCGTTGCTGGTCATGTGGGCGGAGCAACCATATGCTCCCCAGAGCAGTTGCGACTGCTGCTGTAGGGTGAGGGGGTCGGCGCTGAATGTATCCCCGTATTTGAGGGCAGCCATAGCGTCATCAAAATAAACTAACCCATCGGTTGAGGGGTTAGGCAGTGAGCCGTCTGAGGAGACAGCCTCCAGGGTCGCGTTAAGGCCGGCGACATTCCGCGTCCCGAAACTGATGGCCGTCTGTATCGTTGCTGCGGGGTTCCAGTTCGAGTTGGCATAGGATGTGTCTGATTCACGGGGGCAACTCCCGACCTGGCTCGCGGTTCCGGTCCATAACGCAATCGAAGCCTCCTGAGCCAGGTGCTGCGCAACACCAGCATCAAAAGCGGAATCCCCTGCGAATCCGAGTTGGAAGGCGGCATTGGTATCGCCCCGATGGTTTCCCGCAAGGTGAAGGTTAAGGGCATGCAGCACCGGGTCATATACGTACACATTATTCTTGGTTGCCACATAAATAGTAACCGGGCCGCTCGTTGCGGGGGCCTTGCCCGCAGCCCAGAGTATGTTGCTCAGCCACTGGTCGGAGAAGGCGCTGTTCCATCCGCCGTGGTAGGATAGCCGGCTGTTAGCGCATAGCTCGGTCGATACAGCGTTGACAACAGGGACGAGCAGCGGTCCCGGGCCGCTCTCCGCCGCATCCCGCATCAGTTCGGGGCTGATGAGATCACCTAAGACTACACCGGATTTGGAGCATCCCGCCAAGGGTAACAACACCAATGGGGCTCCCGCAGCTAAGGCGATTCGCAAGACATCCCGCCGCGATACATTCTTCCCAGCGCTAAGATGCGGGTTTCGTGAGTCGTCCTTTGACATCGATTACACCTCCTGTGGGGATTACTACTCAGCTAACCACTATTTTACTATTTTTAGGGGTTCGGTAGAAGGGTGGCTAAATTTATCCGCCACGAATGAGCAAGTCATGTTAGCCAGCAATCCTCTGCCGGGGATTGTGGCGCAGGCGTCCCGCCTGCATCTGGAGCGCGGCCATCCTGGCCGCATGCGGGCTGGAAGCCCGCGCTCCAAGCTTTACCCCGGCAATCCTTTATTGTGGAAATGGTAAAGGGAGCGGGATGTAAGCCGGGTTCTGTGGCCCTGAGCGGCTATGCCGTCGAAGGGCGGCGGTCATCCATCTTGGACACGCGTCGCCGCGTATCTCGAGCGTACATCGGGAACCGCACGGCGGGCAGCCGTTGTGTTTCGGGACAGGAGTGTCCCGAAACAACGCGGGTTCCCACTTGCACCGGATGGGGTTTACCCGGCACGTATGTCACCATACGTCCGGTGAGCTCTTACCTCACCATTTCACCCTTACCACGCGTACATCTCTGTAAGGAGGTAGGGACATATTGCGCGTGGCGGTATGCTTTCTGTGGCACTTGCCTGCAGGTTACCCCGACTTGATGTTATCAAGCATCCTGCCCTATGGTGCCCGGACTTTCCTCAGGCGCGACCCTCGCGCCCGCGACCGCACTCCCGCTCCCCTGTAAAGGCTAAGTTGTCAATTATTTCCCCGGCAATTGGAGCGCGGGCTTCCAGCCCGCATGCAGGCGGGACGCCTGCACCACAAATCCCCAGCAAAGGATTGCCGGGCTACATCACTGGGTACGCCGGTTTTCCAACCGGCATGCAGGCGAGACGCCTGCGCTACAACCCCCGGCAACGGGGTTGCCGGGTCACTTATCAAGGGCTACTTATGAAGTGTACAACCTAACCAGACTTCAACGCCGAGTTCGCCAACATGTCGGCTCCCTTATTTTTATCCCGGAGCACATGCTCAATCGCGAAAGCTTCGAAACAGGAAGCCAATTTCATAACCTTCTCAAACAGCCCCATTAAATGAGGTGTTTTCACCTTATATTTACCATTAATCTGGCGTTCCAACAACTCGCTATCGGTATAAACAATAACTTGCTGAGCCTTCAACAAGCGGCATTCCTCGAGGGCGCGTATCAGGGCTTGATATTCCGCCACGTTATTTGTCGCCTCGCCGATAGCCTCCGATATCTCGGCAAGGATAATCCCCTCCGGGTCGCGTACAATCACCCCTATCGCCGAAGGACCGGGGTTGCCGCGTGAAGCACCATCGATATAAGCCTCAAACGCTTCTTTCTTTCTAACTCTCTTGCTCAGCTTCGTTCGCTGGGCCTGTTTTGCTTTAGGGTCGGGCGATGGCTCATCGGGGAAAAGAGAAGCGACATCGCGTTTCGCCGTTTTCTTAAAACCTGCAACCGGATCAGGGTATAAAATACACACTGCGCTTGCCGCCATACCCTCCCCCGTACCCGCGAATCCAAGCCCTTCCCAGGTTGTCGCCTTGACGTTTACGTTTCTCTCATCACATTCCAAAACCCTGGCCAGATTCTCACGCATCGCGGGGATGTATTCCTTCACCTTGGGCTTATCGGCGTGAAGAAGCGCATCGATATTGCCAATACGATAATTCGCCTTATGCATCATCCCGACAACTCTTTCCAGCAGAACAAGGGACGAAATATTCTTGTATTCCGCATCCGTATCGGGGAAATGCGTGCCGATGTCATCGGCCCCCAACGCCCCAAGGATGGCATCCATAACAGCATGGGTAAGCACATCGGCGTCGGAATGCCCCAAAAGCCCTCTATCAAAGGGTATCTCGACTCCGCCGAGGATGAGTTTCCTACCGGCGGTCAATCTATGTACATCAAATCCATGCCCGACTCTCAAAGTTTCACCTTCCCGGCTTTACGCAATTTGCGAAGGACTAATTCAGCAACATACATATCAGCCGGACGAGTAATTTTTATATTATCCACATCTCCCTCGATAATCTTCACGGGCAAACCCATCCGTGTCAACAACGATGTATCATCAGTCGCGCGCCACCCGTGTTTCCTTGCCTCGAGGTGGGCGTTGTAAATATCGCGGAACCTGAACGCCTGCGGGGTTTGCATCCCGAAAAGCCCCGCCCGTGAAATTTCTTCCTTTACAATATTGTTTTCGGTACATCGTTTAACGGTATCAATAATGGGATACCCGACACTCGCCCCCGGCCAGTCATAGAGGCATTTAAGCAGCTCATCGATGATCAACGGGTCGGGAAACGGACGCGCGCCATCGTGTATAAATACTCGTCTTGCAAACTCTCCGATTTCCTCAAGCCCCTTGAAAACCGATTCCTGGCGGGATACGCCGCCGGGTATCACGCATTCGACCTTGTCGATACGATACGCCTCGGCAACCTTGACGTATTCATGCATCCACTTGTGATTGACGACCATGCATATAGCGTCGATAGTATCGGAATACTGGAATACATTCAGGCTGAAGGCGATGAGCGGGACATCATCCAGCTTGAGAAGTCCCTTAGATACGCTGCCGCCCATGCGCTCGCCGGTACCGGCGCTCACCAAAACAGCCCAATGTCCTTTTTTCTTAGCCGCCAAACCCGCTCCTGCTAAGATGAAAAATAGTTGACGTATCCATTATAGCATCAGGAAAACTGCTGGTCTTGGTCATTTTCGGAGATTCTTATATATAGGTGTAATTATTAGTATTACCAGTTGCCAGCGGATAGATGTTTGACTAAGAAGATATCGTATAAGCCATTTGAATTATGGATATCCCCTCCGTCCGGGGCGAAGTCGACGCTGTTCTGGAAATGTCCGCCTGTATAGACATTGCCATAACCATCAACAGATATCCCCGTCCCATAATCTACATTATTGCCACCCCAAGCCCTTGCCCATATCAAATCGCCCGAAGTACTGAATTTGCTCAGGAAGACATCATCATAACCATTCGACGAGTATTTAATCATTCCCGGACCCGGGTCAAAATCAACTGTACCGTTGAAATATCCAGTCACAAATACATGCCCGTCTCCAAAATCGATCTCATTAGAAGCAGTATTGGACACAGTTTGTGCTCCCCAGGTTTTCGACCACTGCTCAACACCGGATGTGCTGAATTTCTTGAGATAACCATCCGTCTTGCCGGATACCCCTATATACCCGGTTGCGTAGACATAATCATCATTTTCCATTGCAACTCCCCATCCCCTATCGGATTGAGTCCCCCCCCATGTTTGAGTCCATACCCAATCCCCGTTTGGTTTGAATCTGCTGAAAAAAACATCTTCGGCACCGGCAGCGGTATGATTCTCCACGCCCGGTCCCGGGTCAAAATCAGCCGTACTTGAGAAATAACCCAATACAAAAGCATTGCCATAGCTATCGACATCAATTCCCCTGCCCTCGTCCGGGCCGGTCGATCCCCATACCTTGTACCATTCAGTGTTTCCGTCCGGGTCGAATTTGCGCAAAAAGACGTCTTTCTCAGTTGTCTGTGACTTGGTATGCCCTGCAGCAAAACAATTGCCGAATTTATCAACTTCAATCCCAATGGCTATTTCATCAAGGCTGCCGCCCCATGTCTCAACCCACAGGAAATTGCCCTCCGGGTCAAATTTGCTCAGGAAGGCATCCCAATCCCCAACCGGAGTATGCCATTCCTCTCCGGGACCAGGGTCGAAATCGGTCATCTTATGAAAACAACCACTTGCGTAGACATTCCCATCGCTATCCAATGAGACACTGTATCCGGCATCAATGGAATATGAACCCCATGTGAGAGCGTAAACAAGCTCACCGCACGAATCATATTTGCAGAGGAATATGTCCCCTCCCCACAAACCCGAACCGCCGTTTGATGTCCGGTATGCGTAGCCCGGACCAGGGTCGAAATCGACGGTTCCATTGAAAAAACCTGACATATATACATTCCCCATAGAATCTGCCTTCACTTCATGCAACCAGTCCTGGTCTGATGAACCAAAAGTACCCGCCCAGCCCCATGGGCATGGGTCAGCGGACGCTTCCTCAACGGCAATCGTCACTTCCTGATAAAGCGCCAATGTTCCAGAATCCTCCGACCTGGCATTTATCCTGACCGCATATTCCCCATCTCCAACCCCATTAGAATTGGTTATCTCCGCGCCCCATGTGTCTCCGTAGATGTGAGAAAGCGAGGTGAAAGGGTCGCCGGTGATTTCTTGAGCTTGAAGCGTGACCTGATTTGTATTATTTTGCCAGTCGTGCACCTGCACCTGAATATCGGCAGTAGAACCGATAGATGAGCCGAGTTCCGTCTGCGAGAAATTATCGATTGCATACGGCTCTTTACAATTCCCGGGCCACGAAGTTTCAACCGCGAATTTGATAGCCCAGTATTGAGGCGGTTCGGGCAGGTAGACCATATATTTGTTGGTGTCAACATACCCCGGTGGGAACGCCCTCTGGTTAGACGATTTGGCGAAGGCCATGAATGGGTTAATTGTATCGCCGCCGGGTATGTCAAACAGTGAGGTCCAACCATCAGCATTTTCGAGGGTGTGGCCATAATTCGTCGTGAAGAATATCCCGCGTACATCATGCCCCACGAGGGCAAAAGCATTTCTAAGGGTCACATCAACATCCAATACCTGTGTTACAGGGTCGTACGAATTAACCTGAATCAACAGGCAATCGTCGCATGCAGGGGGTTGTACCATTGACGTGATGTCGTAATGGGCCTGGATATCGCGGACCGGTTCAATATCTACCGTCAATTCTCCAGGATTGAAGCCTATTTCCCAGAAGCCCCATATGAGCTGACCGGAGGTATCATTAATACTGCCGGTTTCAATAGGCGGCGGGGGAACCGTTGGCGCATTTTTTATTGTTTGAGAACACCCGCTGGTTATAACGACAAGAATGACCAGTGCCGGCATCAATCGTGCATTATACACCTTACAGCCTCCTGAACATGAAATAGCCCTCGATAATGATAACTTATTCCGGCACGATGGGCAAAGAATTTTAGCATAAAATTAATAACGGTGAAATCATCCGAGAAATAATGTAGACTGGTTTGGGAACTATGGCCGAGGAGAAAACTACAAAAGCTGAAGGAGAAGAAATAGGTAAATCCATACTAAGGCCTGGTAAACTGAAACCGTCCTCGCGGTTAACGGCGCTTGCTGTAGTACTGATTATCGTTTCGTTCGGTATAGCTGGATACCGCATTTACACAAGCTTCTACAGCCTGCCCTTTGACCCCGCGGCAGTACATCACGACGGCGACACGGTTTATATAGCCACTTTCGGCAATGTCGGGGATGATGCGGTTGACGTGATAAAAGCGAACATCATGCGCGAATTCCCGGAGCTTGGTACGCCGAAAATTATGGGTTTCCCCATCAAACCGGGGATTATTGAAGGCCGAAAGGGGGTGACCATGGCATCCGCCGAAGTGCTCCTCGCGGAAATGGCGCAGCAGGGGGGCAAATTGCCGGGATTGTTGAAAATGGTGGGTGTGATCGAGCTTCCCCTGTACTCCGCGGAAGGGGGCCCTGACCTCGATATATGGGGCTTGACCGACGCCAACGGCGGCAATTACGCCATCGTAAGCACGACTCTGAAACGGCGGGAAATTGAAGTAGAGGGCTTTAAACCGGGCACAAAGGAATATGTCACCGCGTTCGATTTATCACTCGGAAAAAGCACCTTGCACGAATTCGGCCACCTGATGGGATTATATCATTGCAGGGGGCATATCGGTTGCCCGATGGAGCTCTCATCCCCTATGAAGCCACTCGAAGAAAGGGGAAATGTCTACTGCCCAAGGCACAGGGGACAGTTGAGGGAGCTGTACAAACTGTGGGGGATGACACCCATACAATAAAAAGCCCATGGCGATTAACCCACGGGTAATCCAAATACAGGCAATTGCTGGTTTTCTCCGCCGCAGGAATTAATCCCCGGCGGTTTTAATTTCCCCCAATTTGCTTGACCTCACATCCTTCCCCTCGGTCTTCTTTGTAGCGGGTTTAGCGAATATCAGGCGGCCTGCGACTGTCTGGAGGATCGATGTGACCAAAACATCGACTTCCTTACCCATATATGCATCGCCGCCCTCGACAACTATCATCGTACCGTCGGGCAGATATGCCACCCCCTGCCCTGCTTCGCGACCGTACTTGATGACCTGAACCATAAGCTCCTCACCGGGAAGGTAAACCGGTTTAAGGGCATTCGCAAGCTCGTTTATGTTCAAAACATCAACACCTTGCAGCACAGCTACTTTATTGAGGTTGTAATCGTTCGTGACAACCTTTCCGCCGAGCCTTTTAGCTACGGTGACAAGGTGCGAATCGACATCGGGACCTTCCTCATCGCGCTCGCTGAAGTCGTCATAAATCTCTATGGTTATTTCGGGGTCTTCCTGCATCTTATTCAGGTTATCAAGCCCCAACCGGCCCCTGCTGCGCTTCAGGCTGTCGGATGAATCGGCTATTTTCTGAAGCTCCTTTAAGACTGACGCGGGAATGATAATCGGCCCCTCGAGAAATTTGCTCTTTACGATATCACAGACTCGCCCGTCGATGATGATGTTCGTATCGAGCAACTTCGGTACCGGCCCGCTGCTTTCGCTCCCCTCGCGGCTCAGGCCAAGATTTACATTGGAGAGAAGGAAACTGAAAATGTAAATGCTTATTATGAAAACCGCCATCTGTACAAGCAGCCTGAAACCCACATATTCGGGCTGATACTGCTCATCGAAAACCTTATCGGTGAAGGCAAGGTTGATAATCAGCCCGACGCATAAGCCCAATATTCCGCCGATAAGCCCCGATATAATCCTCGGCCCGGATGACCGTGCTATGATTTTCAGGAACCATTCGTTGAAGGTGAGGACATAGCGGTAAATAATCGTCGCCGAGATGAACCCGAGAAGGCCGAAGGCAATTATAAGACCGGATTGGTTCGGGAAATTGGCGGACGCCTCAAGCCGGGGCTCAAAAAACTTGCTTATCGAATAACCTATGATTCCCCCGAATAAGAAACATACAATCCGCATAAAATTGAGACCCATAATGAATCACCATAATCAAAGAATAATAAAAATATAATCAAACGTTATAATATGATATTCTCAACAGTATCTGGCCCTGAAAATCTAAACCATTCAATTTACCATATCTTTATAACAATGTCCACCTGAAATGGGCATAAACGACTCATCGCCCCTCTTATATTAGACCCCCAACTCACCATATCGGTTGAACTTATTCCGTCCTGATATCGGACAGCCCTGCCGAGTTTGTTCGACCGGATGGCACGGCCTGCCGAGTCCGCGAAGGCTGGCCGTGGCTTTCTGAGACGCGGATGGCAGCTACTTTCCGAAAACAGAAAGATAGCTGCTACCGCCGCCAAACGCTTCTTAAATGCTACCCATATTCTCAAATTTGCCTATGGTATGATATCTACCCTGAAATGCTTAAGCTGTTATGCAAATGGTTTATCGAACAACGCAGCCGCGCACCAGAGCTTCCCCCGCCTGAACAGGATGAATATGCATATTCCGAATGGGAGTTCAAAGAGGGGAAGCATACGTGGGAGAGGTTTTTCGCGGGACGGGTCGATATCGCCGGAAAAAGGGTAATCGACCTTGGCTGCGGGCTCGGCGGCAAGTCGGCATATTATTCAACTTTAGGCGCTAAGGAAGTCGTCGGGGTGGATATTCTCGATGAGAATATCTCCAAGGCACGCAAATATTGCGCAGCTATGAGGTTCGCTCCAACTTGCTTCGAATACGCCGATGCGGTGCACCTCCCGTTTGAAGACGCATCGTTCGATATCGCCATATCAGACGATTCCTTCGAGCATTACCCCGACCCGGCGGGGGTCATCAGCGAAGCAGCCCGTGTTCTTAAACCCGGTGGGCTATTCGTAATCGACTTCACGCAATGGGCATCGCCCTACGGCCACCATCTGCGACGCTGGATAAAAGCCCCCTGGGCGCACCTGATTCTAACCACCGATGAAATCTCCGCGATAACCCGCGAGGTGGGCGAAAAACAAATCGCCAAAATACCCAACCCCCAACAGCGTGAAAAACTGCCGCAAAAACTCGAATCGGACATCAAGCATCATCGCGAGTGCCTGAATCATATAAGCATAGGCAAGTTCGAGAAATTAATCGCGGAATCAGCAAAATGGATAACCCGCTACACCCGCCACACCTCCGCCGCCCCGTTGTTGTATCCACTGAAGGTCCTCCCCCCATTGCAGGAATTTGTTGTAGGGCGAAATATTTACATCCTCGAACGAACTAATAAATAAAAAAAATCCTCTGTTGTAGCGCAGGCGTCCCGCCTGCTTATATAAAAAAAATGCAGCCGAGACGGCTGCACCACAACTGACAATACAAACCCTCATTCCCTTTCGAACACAACCTCGCCATCGCGATAATCAACAAGGACAACATCCCCCGCCTCGAAATCTTTCCTCAATATATGCTCGCTCAACTGGTCCTCGACTTTGTTCTGGATGAGCCGTCGCAATGGCCTTGCGCCCTGCGTCTTGGAATAACCTTCCTTGGAGAGAAACTCATAAAGGGCATCGGTAAACTTAAGCTCTATCTCATGCTGCTGCGAGCTCTCATTGACACGTGCAAGGAACTTTTCCGCAATCTTCACGATATCCGCACGCGTTAATGCGCGGAAAACCAGCGTCTCATCCAAGCGGTTAAGGAACTCCGGACGGAAAGTCTTCTTGATGGCTTCCTTCACCTTGGGTTCCATCTGCTTGTATATCTGGTCCGGCGTAAGCATCTCATCCGACTTGGAGCGGAATCCCATCGGCTCCTCGATCCCAATTGATGCCGTGCCCAAATTGGATGTGAGTATGAGGATGGTGTTGCGCATATCAACCCTTCGCCCATGCGAATCGGTTATAATTCCATCCTCCATTACCTGCAGCAGTATATTGAAAACCTCAAAATGCGCCTTCTCAATTTCATCCATAAGTATTACCGAATATGGCCTGCGCTTCACGGCTTCTGTAAGCTGCCCGCCTTCATCGAACCCGACATACCCCGGAGGCGCGCCTACGAGGCGGCTCACAGAATGCTTCTCCATGTACTCGGACATGTCGAAACGTATCAGCGCCCGTTCATCACCGAAGAGAAATTCCGCCAGCGTCTTGGCAAGCTCTGTTTTACCTACGCCCGTCGGGCCGGCAAACAGGAAAGCGCCCGTAGGCCGCTTGGGGTCTTTGAGCCCGACTCTCGCGCGACGCAGCGCCCGTGCAAGCACATGTATCGCCAGCTCCTGCCCAATAACTCGCTTTGAAAGGTGTTCCTCGGTGCGAAGCAGCTTCCTGGTCTCCTCCTCGGCTATCGCGCTCACCGGAATACCTGTCCAGGCATGTACAACTTGCGCTATGTCTTCTTCTACTACATCCGGACGGGCTACATCATCATCCCCACCTTCATCCCTGTCCAAATCAGTCGATGTGTCTTCATCCTCGATAAAAGGGAATGGTGCGCTTGGCACTTCCGCGCGCAATCCGGCATCGGCGTCCATTCCTATGGACGATGTCGATACGCCGATGCCAACCGCTTTCTTGAGCTCATCTTCCTCAAAATGGTAGAGCCGTACCTTGCTCGATGCCTCGTCAACCAGGTCGATGGCCTTATCCGGCAAACAACGGTTAGTTATAAAACGCTGGGATAAATATGCAGCCGCACGTATTGCATCATCGGTGATATTCACGCGATGGTAATCTTCATATCGCTCCTTAAGCCCATAGAGGATATCTATCGTCTCCTCGAGCGTCGGTTCATCAATATTCACCGGCTGAAACCTACGCTCAAGTGCACCGTTACGCTCGATATACTTCTTGTATTCATTCGCGGTTGTGGCGCCGATACATCTAAGCTCACCGCGAGCCAAGGCGGGTTTCAGGATATTGGAGGCATCTATGGCCCCCTCAGCCGCACCGGCACCTATTACAGTATGCAACTCGTCAATGAACAGGATGATGGTATCTTCTGTGCCGACAATTTCCTTCATTACCCTCTTGAGCCTGTCCTCGAACTCACCGCGGAATTTCGTACCGGCGACCAATCCTGCAAGGTCAAGGCTGACAACCCGTGCCTCGCGTAAAACTCCAGGCACTTTCCCTCCGATAATGCGCTGGCTTAAACCCTCGACGATGGCCGTCTTACCAACCCCCGGGTCCCCAATGAGTACAGGGTTATTCTTGGTGCGCTTGCTCAGAATCTGGATGATGCGCCGTATTTCAATCTCGCGCCCGATGCACGGGTCGAGCTTGCCTTCCCTTGCCAAACGCGTCAAGTCCGTGCCGAATTCGTCAAGGGTTGGCGTCCTGCTGCGCCCCTTAGTTCCCGGACGAACCTGGCCGATATACTTGGATGCTTTCTGGTAGGTTATATCGTGCTCATTAAGAAGACGGAACGCCTTGCCCGACTCAACCTTTAACAGCCCAAGCAGAAGGTGCTCGCTTCCGATGGAGTTCTTCTTAAGACGCCGCGCCTCTTTAAAGGCAGCCTCCAAAACCTCTTTGGCCTCACGGCTGAAATTGAGGGCATCGACATCGAACTGCTCGAGTTCAATCGACTTTATGGTCGCGTTCTGAATCCGCTCGATATCAGCCTCCATAGCCTGGAGCGCTTTCATCGCGCCGGAGTTTTTGTCGCGTATAAGGCCGAGGAGAATATGCTCGGTATCGACTGCGTCCGAGCGGAAGTGTTTCGCTTCCTCGTGAGCGTACTTGATGATCCTCTTAGCGGATGGTGTAAACTTTTCCCACATATCTAATAATACCCTCCTGCCAGCGTCCCGCTAACAGTCAGATTCCAATTCGAAAATTATACCACCTTTCAGACAACTGATGAGGTGGAAATGTTTAAGTCAAGGCCGGATTATCCCCGCCTTAGTCCATAAACAATAGTAATATCGGCAGTTTTCGGGCCTTTTACGACAATAAGGGTGAATCTATAAACCCACGTGTTTTAATCACTCCCCACAGATCGGATGGCACGGTCTGGTCGAGTCTTCGAGACCTGACCGTGGTCTTTGTCCGTTTACGTAAGCACGCTGTCCTCCAAGACCACGGCCAGTCGTCGAAGACTCAGGCAGGCCGTGCCATCCGGAGGCAGGCGGGATGCCTGCGCCACAATAACAGTAAAAGAGGATTATAACCCGGCTTGGTTTTTGAACCACTTACCCGGGGCCAGGCGCGCTTCGAGAGGCATCCCGACTGCTTGTTCAATGCGTTCAACCATGTGGGGGCTGAGGTAACCGGGAGTACCGAGGATGAGTCTGCCGCTGATTATCTTCACCGGGATCGCCCTGAATTCCTGCATCTGGGATTGGGTAAGGAGCTTAAACGCCTTCGGCTCGATGTCCCACTTTAAGTCGAGCTTGGGCGTACCCCTCCGAATATGGATGAGCTCGATTGACGCGTGCTGATATGCCCCATAGGGAACATCGGCATACTCCCCAAGAATCTCGGGATAAATTTTCTCTCCAACCCTTAGTAATCCCAAAAGCAGGTGATGCCACTCGACCCTGTCGCCCGGGAACGCTTTCAACTGTTCCTTAGCTTCGCACAAGGCGTCGATGAGCGTCCCGGCAAAACCCACGCCGCCATCACTCCGGGTTGATTCAAGCGTATTTTCGGGATAACCCAAATCGGCCTTCAACCCCTCGATTTTAAACCCGGCACCGGAGAGAACCTTCTCAACTTGCGGCCCTTCATCTCCCTCAAGAAGGGCAGTCAAAATATCCAATATAGTAACCTGTCCTCCGCCCCTTTCGCGTATGGCATTAAAAGCTGCTTTGAGAGTGTTTTTTGTATCATCCGAAAATGATTTATGCACGTCTGCCTTATGCAAACCTGGGTCACTAATGAGCGCCTGGCTCCACGATGGATGCAGCGCGTGCCGGGCCTCGATGCGACGCCGCATCGCGATCCCGACATCCGCCCAATCTATCCCTATCGCCTGCAGCAATTCATCGTTGCGGAATTCCTCATCTTCGCTCAACGCCCATAGGAAAAACTCTGCGCCGGGCTCCTCGCCGAAATGCTTCGCCAACTCCTCGGTATGCAGACTGACATTCAACGCCGCCGGGCTGAATACTTGCCCCCTCTTCACTTCCCCTTCCTTCCGCCCGTATTTCAATAACACCTCTTCAAGCCCTTGCGGGTCAACCCCTTCATCCTTGAGCAATTCCACGCCCTGCCCGCCGATGGATATAAGCGCAAGCAGCAGATGCCTTGGCTGAACTATTAGCGCATTTAGCGCCACAGCCGCCTTTAAAGCTTTCTCACGTATTTCAGTAAGGAAATCCATTTTACTTGGGGACGGCCCCGGACCTGTCCCAGACCTGTCCCAGACCTGTCCCGGACCCGTCCCGGACCCGTCCCGGATCTAAAACGACTCTATCGTCTCCACCATATTATCCCAACTGAACCTCTTGCGAAATTGCCTTATATTTCCCCCCCAATCAACCTGCTCCCGTTCATCGAAAAACCTGAGCACCGCTGCTGCAATGGCCTTCGGGTCCTTTGGCGGGATGATATAGCCGGTCCTGCCGTCATCGACCACTTCCGGCAATCCGCCGACATTCGTCACGACACACGGCAGCTCGAACCCGTACGCAATCTGCGCGATGCCGCTCTGCGTCGCGGACTCATAAGGCAGCACCGCCAAATCCGCAGCGGCGAAATATTTCCCGACATCTTCGTTCGGAGTATATTGGTTGTATATACGGACATATTCCTTTATGCCCAGCCGCTCAATCTGCGCACGATACTCCTCATCCCCCTTCCAGAAATCACCGACTATTAACAGGGTAACTTTGCGTTGCTTAATTATTTCCGGCATTGCGTTTATCAGGTGCACAAGCCCCTTGTATGGCCTTACCACACCAAAAAACAAAAGCACATCACCCTCCAAACCAAGCTCCTGTCGCGCATTAGCACGCTCCCACGGGAATTGATTTGCGAAGATGTCATAGGTCGGATGAAGGTTCTTCTTCACCACGGCGTCCGGACGATACTTCAGCAGATTCACCCTGTCCTCTTCGCTATGCACGATAAACCCCTCGCAATACCTGAACGCGAGCGCCGTGAAGAACCGCTCCATCGGCCTGTTCTCGTGCTGCTTCACATTGTGGCATATCATCACGGACCGCGTACGCAGCCGCTTCACGCGCTTCAATAAATAATGTATATGCGGCGCGAAGAAAAATGTGACCCAGTTGAGCAGGAAAATATCCGGGTCATCGCGCCTTATCTCCCGCACGATTCTCGCTAACGAGAATGGGTTCATCGAATTGAATATCGGTTCGTTCTCGACAATTATCCCCTCCCCTTTATCATCGGTCTGGCTTGTGCCGGGATATAGCAGCTTCGGGTATTGCAATTTATACGAGATGAAGCGCACGTCGTGCTTCTTGCGAAGCTCGCGCACCAAGATTGTCGTGTAGTGGCTTATTCCGCCCTTGATGGGATGCGTGGGGCCGAGGACGATGAACCTTGCCAACTCAATCCCTCCCGGCGAATCGGAGGTTGGATATCTGCTCGCTTATGAGGCCCATAAAAAACATCAGCAGGCTCGAGAACAGGCACAGCATCGGGAATTCGGTAAGCCGCGGGCGTCCAGCGATAACGCTCGACAGTATCCCGAATATCAGCCCGAGGATGAAGAGGAAGACGCTTATCGGCAGGAATACCCGCAGCGGTTTGAAGAATGTTGCTATCTTAACTATTATCATCAGAAATTTTAACCCGTCACTGAATGGCCGGACTTTGCTTCGCCCCTTGCGCACTTCGCTTTTTATCGGGTGATAATAGATGGAATAGCCTGACTTGATGACCGACAGCGTGCTCGTCGTCGGTAGCGAAAATTGGTTGGGGTACAGGTGGATGAACTCCATCGCCACCTTGCGCGGCATCGCGCGGAAGCCCGATGTCAGATCAGGGATACGGCACCCGGCGACATACGACGCGAAATTGTTGAACACAAAATTGCCGAAGTCGCGGAAGCCCGATGTACGGCTGCCCCGCACGCGCGCCCCGACAACAAGCTCATATTGCCCCAGCAGCGACAGCATCGCGGGGATTTCCTCGGGCGGATGCTGCCCGTCGCCGTCAACCACGATGATGTATTTCCGCTCGGTGTTGCGCAGGCCCGTCTTCACCGACGCGCCATTCCCCTTGTTGTACGGATGCCTTATGACGCGCGCGCCCTTCGACGCCGCCACATCCGACGTCCCATCCGACGACGCATCATCCACAACCAATATTTCCAGCCCAAGGCCAAGCGCGTTGATACGGTCAATCACCCCGCCCACATTCTGCTCTTCATTGTAGGCAGGCACTATAACCGTCGTCTGCGCCCCTATCTTCTTGACATCAGCAAGATTATAAGGAAGCTGTTCCATTGGGCTCAATTATAGACGGGAAGTATGTTGCCCGGCAACCCCCGTTCCCGGGGAAAGAATCTCCGCGTGCCACGCCCACTTCGAGTCCGCGAGAATGGGCGCGCTCTGGATATATATAGGACACGCCCATTCACGAAGACGTGAAGTGGGCGTGGCACCCGGACATCCGTTTTTTTCAAGTAGTAGCCCGGCTATTCCATGGCCAGGAACAGGGCATGTTATAATTAGAAAAAGAAATACGGAGGATTCCATGTATAGGATTATCCTTTTCCTTCTCGCCGGGTTGATGATAGCAGGATGTTCCTCGCCTTCGCCGGTGACCTCTGAGCCGCAGTCGGCGGATCGGTCTGAGGTCAAGCATCCGGGCTTAGGTGAGAACGCATCTCATTGGCTATGGGGCGAGTGGACTTTGTTCATCTCCGAGAATCACGACCGGGTGGAAGTCGTACCGAAACGTGATGGCGGGTTCCACCTTAACGCGCTTAAGTTCCTGGAGACGGAATGCGCATACTGCGTTGAAATCACTAATATAAAGAACAACGGGGATTCGACCATAGACCTGACTGTCAGACTGAGGCATCCATTCCCCGGATACGCGGAATATACCGGGTTTGACGTGAAGGGGATTGTGATGTTCGACGGGTCGTATCAGCTTTCCTCGCCGGGGGCGTTCCCCGGGAATTTCCATATCAGTTGGCGACTTATGGGTGACCCTGAGCTCTTGAATCCGGATGGATATACTATATTTTGGAGTCCGTCCTTCGATTCCGGCTCCTCGCTTCCGATTCTCAACTACTGGGCGGGGAAATACTCAAATGGCGCGCCAACCGCAAATATAAACGCTTACATCAATTTTTATAATATCGAGGATCGCCATATATTCACCACCACCGGCGTGGTAAAGCGGGTTTATCATCTATACCTCCCTCCGGGCCCGGTAACGGTGGGATACGCAGTTGATGCGTGCTGGGCGGCGCCTACAAAAATACCGGTCACCAACCCGGTGGTCGATTTCCCCGTTTCTGCGAACCAGAAGGAACCATACTACTTCAGGTTCGTGCTGAACAACGACCTGCCCATCACTCAGGGTCAATGCTGCGGGCTGAACCCGGACGACCCCTGTGCCGACTTCCGGATTGAAACGCTCCAATGGTTTGGCTCTGCTCCGTCACAGATCAGCTTCACCGCGCCTGCTATACCGCCTGATCAATCTGAAGGGCACGTAGGAGCCGGGATATTCCCCTGCGAGGTCTCTAACACGGAATGGCTTGCAGGGCCGGGATGGAAGTTTTCAGACTATCCTGATGGCACATACCGTAGCGTTGCGATTCTCCTGACTGAAGATTGGCAAGGAGATGCACGGCAGCTAGCATATACACTGTTCGATTGGACCGTCGACAAGGAGTAAATTACCCCCGGTGCCGCCCACAATGGGCATCTTCGCCGCTTGTGGGTGATGTGTGCATCTTATATCACCTACAACCTCGCCGACCCGGCTGTAGGCGCCACCCGGACTTGTTTTTTTTCAATCTGTAATAGTAGTCCCGTAGCCCGGCATTTCCTTTGCCGGGAATCTTTACTTGTATATATACACCCGGCAAGAGAAATGAAGGGCTACAAAACTTCATTAATGCAAGCAAAGCAGTTTCTTAAGTAAAGAAAAACCAGGGAGCGTTAACTCCCTGGTTCATCGCAATTCCAATTGTATACGCAGCTGCCGGATTACACTTATAAGGCCTCAAATAATTGAGCAGCCGTCAATGATACATTCAGGCACTTCAATAATGGTCAGCTGAACCTTATCGCCAAGATCAAGGATGATCGCAACAATTGCACCCGCGGGAGGCACATAACCCTCGTGTGCAAGGGCGTCATTGATCATAGCTTGTGCGTCCGGGTCCGCGGGCCAGTTGCCGCCGTCGACGAAGTACCAGATCGCAGCCTGGACATCCTCATAAGTTCCCTGCTTGTGGTTGAGGATGTAGTTGACCATATCCCAGTCCGGGTCCTGGGCATAAGAAGGCAGGTTCGGATCGTAGCTTGAATATAGAACCGGATGATATACCGTGCCAGGGTAAATGTAGTTTCCTTCATCGACGCACCAGCCTACAAACACGCCATCGTCCACAACACATCCATCCGCCACGTTGGCGAGCGTAACTTGCCAGTAACTGGTAGGCCCCGGATATGCGAAAACTGCGCTAAAGCCGCCCGGGGGCAGGGGGCAGCAGTCCTGTACAGTGTATGTGAAGTACATAGCCCAGGATTTCCCCGGGAACTCCGGACCTTCTCCCCAAGCTGTTTCGGTCTGTACAGTCACACCACCGACGATTTTCTCCACGACCGCATGTGCCGCAATGTAGAGCGTATCCCAAGAGCAATCGAGGGGGATAAGGCTGTCGATGTCATAGGCGAACTGCCCGACCTTCGGATTCCCACTCTTGGTCTGGGGAATCTCGCTGAAGTTTTTATAAACAGCAACATGGGTTTCAACCAGAACCCAGGGATCGTCAGTAACAAACTCGACATAAAGATATTCTCCGTCGTTTGCTACTTTAACTTCCCCGATATTCTCGTTCTGCCCTGCGATAAGGTTCACGCTCAAGGCATCTCCGCAATAGTTCTCGGTCCAAACATCCGAGTTCCTTTCAATGCCCTGTTCCGTGTCCATGAGCAAACCCTTTTCCGATACCGGGTCCGAAGCCGTCGAGCATCCTGCAATGAATATACCGAGCAGGACCACAACAAGTAGGGTAGTAACCTTCTGAATCATTTATAATCCTCCAAAAAATCAAGTAAGAAATCTGGCATTGTCCCACATACGCCATCTTTCCATACATACTTCAGGATCTAATGAATGGGTCCAATCGGGCTTACATTGGACTTACTCCACATTAAGGCGAGCATTATACTTGCTTAGACGCTAATTGCAACGTTTATTAAAAATTGTTTTAAGGAAAATTTTTCTACCAGAATCCGCGTACCGTTTGCTTTCAGAGCGGCTTATCGTGCATAGGCATTGGCATGCATTAGACAGTATTAAACGTGGTTCGGTGACCTCAGCTAATGAGCCCCACGCGCTCGTGCGAGCAGGCGGGCACAGGTCCGACCTTCTTACTTCGAATGAAGCTACATAACCCGTCTGTGAGTTCGCTATACATTTATTATACGTCTGGTTTATCCATCCTCCAACATAGCAGCCCTCTTAACTAAGTAGTAGCGCAGCCATTCCATGGCTAAGTAGTAGCCCGGCCATTCCATGGCCGGGAATCCAGCGATGAAATCGCTGGAGTAAAAACATGACAGCTTGGCTGTACGCAGCCAAGCCCCGGCGAAGGAATCGCAGGGCTACAGGACTCGGTTGTAGGCCCCACCGGGCCCGTACATGTCACCGCAGCACGCCGATCAAACCGGGAACATCCTTGATGTCTTTTCCGTCTAAATACTCTATAATGGTAAAAGCATTTGTTTGGAGAGCCCTATGAAAAACGCATTTTTTCCCCTTATGCTCCTCGCATTAATAGTCTTAATCGGATGTTCAGGCGGGGGGAACAATCCACTTGTACCTGCGGAGCCGACTCCACAGGTCACGGAATCGAGCCATTCGACCTGGGGGCTATGGCAATTCACCGCCGACCCCGCTAAAGGGACACTCGATGCTGCCCAATTACGCACGGCGGATATGCATCTCAACGCCCTTCCTTTCCTCGAACCGCCTGCTTCGGTTAACCTCAAAGTGCAATCCGTTAAATTTAATGGGAATATAGTCGATGCCGACGTCCTCATGCGGCACCCATTCCTCGGCTTGGTGCAATATACCGGCTTCGATGTCTGCGGCATACTTATAACCAATGGTTCCCTTACCGGGTTCGATGACTCCTCCCTTGTAATGGCTGCGATGGACGATACCCGGCTTCTGAACGCTGATGGCTACTCCCGCTGGTGGAACCCGGCGGAATTCCCGCACGGCAATACCATGTTCAGTTATAAAGAAGGCCTGCTTGGTACCCCCGATTCAACCGCTGATTACAACTGTACGCTCAACGCTTACAAATATTTCGCCGACGGCCTTGCCGCAAATGACCCGTTGACTAAACTTGTTCCCGAAAAACGCGGGATGTTTTCCGCCGGTCAGGAAAATGTACGTCATTACACGATTCAGCTCGGCACCGGTGGGCTTATATTCAATTACGCAGTTGATGCCTGCTGGAAATTCCCTACCGGCGGCAAACCATGGACCGCACCGGATAGTTTCGCGCCCGAGGCGAACCGCCCGGAGGCTGTCTACGTAAACGTCACCGAAAATATAAATACACTCTGGAATGCAGGGGGGGGTTCCGGCGGAGAGCTTTCGCTGTCAATCGATGTGTACGACTGGTTTAATGCCGGGTTGAACAAAGTCAGAGTCGAGTCCCCTGGCAATTTCTCAGCAGTGACGGCTGCTGCACCTATCGGAGGCGGCGTGGGATATTCAACATACGAAATCGATATCCCCAGCGCCACCCCGGTTGCGTCCTCAATCGACCTTCTCATCACAGTCGAGAGCGAAGTCATCGGCTACCAGAATATGCTTCCCGACAAACCGGTATCCGCTTATTTCACCCACACATCACAGGTTTCCGAAATAGGCCCGACCATAACCGTCATCTCACCAAACGGCGGTGAAGTCTGGAATGTAAATTCGACCCATAATATAACATGGCAATCCACCGGTGAAATTGATACCGTGAAGATCGTATATTCCACGGATGGTTTTATATACAACATCTTCGAGATAATCGATTCTACCGAGAATGACGGCACGTTCCAGTGGATAATCCCTAATGCTCCATCGACCACTGTACGCGTCATGATTCTCGACCCATCACATCCTTCGGTTTCCGATGTATCGGACAACGATTTCACAATTAAATTAAAACCTTCCCTGAAAATAATTTCCCCCAATGGCGGTGAAGTATGGGATGTCGGTTCATACCACGACATCACATGGGAATCGACGGGCGATATATCAGACGTTAAAATAGGATACTCCAAAGATGGCTTCGTAAGCGATGTTCATCAGATTGTTGACTCGACCGAAAATGACGGCGTTTTCCAATGGCAGGTGCCGGATGACCCATCCACGACGGTGCGAGTCGGAATCGTTGATAATTCTACGCTCACGGTTTATGACATCTCGGACAACGATTTCACAATCAAGAGCGGAACCCCGACCATAACGGTCATCTCACCCAATGGCGGTGAAATATGGAAGGTCGGGTCATTCCACGATATCACCTGGTCATCGACCGGCGATATTGCCAATGTCAAAATCGAATATTCCAAGGATGGCTTCCTGAGCGATATTAACGAAATAACCGCCTTTACCGAGAATGACGGCTCCTTCCAGTGGGAGATTCCGGATGATCCTTCCACAACAGTGCGGGTAAGGATTAGCGATGCAACAAACCCATTGGTTTTTGATATCTCGGACGGCGATTTCACAATCGCAGAAGGACCGACCTTAAAAGTAATCATCCCAAATGGCGGCGAAGTCTGGATAGTGGATTCATACCACACCATCACCTGGGAATCGACCGGTGATATTGACGCTGTAAGCATTGGATATTCCAAGGATAATTTCGTGAATGATATCCACGAAATAACTCCCTCCACTGAAAATGACGGCGCATACAAATGGAAAGTGCCGAACGACCCATCCACAACAGTACGGGTTGGGATAATCGATATAGCCAACCCAGCCACCAATGACACTTCGGACAACGACTTCACTATCAAACTGCAATCGGGGTTATCCCCATACTGGAACCAGTTTATGCATGACTCAAGCCACGGTGGACGTACTGCCGTCAACGGCCCACAATCAGCCAACTACACCTGGGCCCACGAAGATGGCTTAAGCGATTTCGGGGCCTCTATAGTAGAGGGATCTGATGGAACAATCTACTACGGAGCCAGTTACGACCCGAGCGGCGAGGGGAAAGTCTGGGCTGTCAACACCGATGGCTCGACAAAATGGATTTATTTCCCCTCATTCCCAAGCACCTGGGCTTCACCGCTTGGCGTATCGACGGACAATTCCACTCTCTATGTCGATGTCAGTGCACAACCTGGCGGACCCGGATCACCGGGAGGCATGATTACGGGAGTCGATACAGTGAACGGCAATGAGATTTGGACATATAGCGCATGGAGCTGGTGGTTCTTTAACCCGAGCTTCGGGCTTATACTGGACAATGGTGATCTCGTTACCGTTGTTGACCTGATTCCAGGGGGGCCCGGCCAGAATTCGGTCGTATGTATCGACCAAAACGGCGGCACTGTATGGAGCAAAAACATCGGCTTCACCTGGTGGACCATCCCTGCCCAGGGGCCTGATGGGACAATATATGTGAACGGCCAGCCATTCTTCGGCTTGCCCAGAATAGTCGCATTAGACCCCGACTCAGGGGCAACCACTGATTTCTATGAATATGACGCAGATCCATTCACACCGTTTCATACGTGTATAGCAGTTCGTACCGATGGCAAGATCATCTTTGGGGCCGGCTCAACTGTTTACTGCTTGGACGCAAACCTGGACCTTGCGTGGAGTTATGTCGCCGCCAACGAATTGTTCTGGGGTGGAATCGGGATAGGACCTGACGATGAGGTTTACGCCTGTAGCGATTCTGATATGCTCGCCCTGACTTCCGCGGGGAGTTTCCTGTGGTCACAACCCTTTACACCATACCTGATGAGTCCTGCAATCGGGGCTGACGGTAAAATATACACCGGCTCTACTGACGGCGTGTCCGCCCTTGACCCAACGAGCGGTACCCCTGTCTGGGAGTATGATGTGGCTGCAGCCTCATCACCGATTATCGCTCATGACGGCTCGCTCTACGTCGTTGTTAGTAATAAGCTGAGCAAGTTCGAGCCTTAGGTTTTTTGGTGTATGTTTGATATTAAACGTAGCCCGGCCACTCTCGCCGGGCTATTTTGTTTCAGGTGTTTCGGGAACTTGTTACCGAAACCTTCACTCAAACAACGCCTGCCCTATCCTCACCATATTCGCCCCCTCCTCGACGGCCACCCTGAAATCGTGGCTCATGCCCATTGATAAATAGCGCATCTCAAACCTTTCCCCCTCCTCGCCCTTCAATCGCTCAAACTCCTCGCGCAGCCTGCGGAAATATGGCCGCACGCCCTCCGGGTCGGGCATAAATGGCGGCATGCCCATTATCCCGAGTACATGCAGCCTATCCATCCCCTTAACAGCGGCGACTAACTCATTAAGCCCGGTCGGGTCGATGCCGGTCTTCGATTCCTCCTCGCTTACCTTCAATTCAATAAGGCACTCAACTGTTTCAATGTTAACCTTCTCGGCCTGGAGCTGTATCTCCTGTGCAAGATGCACAGAGTCAAGCGATTGGATCATATCGAACAAATCGAGCGTCACCTTCACTTTATTGGTCTGAAGATGCCCAATCATATGTTTCCTATAATGCTTGCCCTGCCCGAGTATGGCTTCCAGCGCGGCGTCCGCGGCAGGGAACTTATCGCGCACATCCATCGGACGATTCTCGCCGATGTGTTTTATGCCATCGCGTACCGCCGCAACGATGCCTTGATAGTCGAAATACTTCGTCACGCCGACGATGACAACATCATCGGGGTTCCTCCTCGACGGTTCGCACGCTTCGGCGATATCCTCTCTTATCCGCGCAAGGTTTTTCGCAACATTAAAGTCCATATTATATATCTATCTTCTGTAGTGGCGACGCATCGCGTCGCCCTGGGCGACCCGGCGGGTCGCCCCTACAAATCCAAAAAAAATCATTCTCACGTACTATTCCCTCATCTCCTGGATATGCTCAAACCAACCAGATATCCTTGCAAACCGCTTAAATTCCCCGCGCCAGGCATCTCCGTTCACTGCAGACGCAATAATAGCTTCCGAGAGCGATTTATCCCCAATCGATAATACGCCCTGTATAGCCGAAAGCTCCGGGCTTTCCGCCTGTACTGAAACATACCGAATATCTTTAACACCTTCGCGAAACATGTCAATTCTTTTGCGCAACTCCCTCTCCGGAGCCATCGGATGATGCTCCCATGGTGTACCCCTTTTCGGGACAAAACACGAGAGGCCTACATCAAGTTCCGCCTTGCCCTTTCTTGATGAAAGGTTAACTTGTTCAGCTACATCGCGTACAAGGTTTATAGATTCCCCGACTTCAGCCCTTCCTTCCCCGGGAAGACCGATCACAAAATAAAGCTTCACAGCCTGCAAACCCGCATCATACGCTGCTTTCACCCTGTCGGTAACAAGCCCCGCCGGTATGATTTTTCCTATATCCTTCTGCAGCAGCTCCGAGCCGGTCTCGACCGCCATGGTCACCTTATGCTCCCCGCTTGCCGCCATCAACGCGAACAGCTCGTCCGGCGCATTTCTTATGCTTAAGGACGACAGCCCCACCCGTTTTCTCATATCATTGCAAAGCCGCACCAAATCAAGCAAATGGGGATATGACCCCACCGAACTTCCTATTAACCCGACACTACCCGCCTGGGGGACATATCTCTCTATCAGACTATGCAACACATCAAACGACGCATGCCTGCAATTCCCCTGGTTATTCCCAATAAGGCAGAACTTGCATCCGACTTCGCATCCGCGCGACGTTTCCGCGAGAAACGCATCGCCCCAGACGGAATCGGGAGTGATGACGATCGAGTACCCCGGGTTGCTGCCAAAATCCGCATATTCAGCCCATTTTACATCTGCTGTTTCCCCTTCACGTTGAGATGGGTACGGGATGAGCGCATTCCCACCGATTTGCCATTCGTAAAGCAAAGTGCTTCTTGCATCTGCAAAATTCGGGCCGCGCAAATCCTTTATGTATTCATTGATTGTTGAAATATAGCCTGGTAAAGCATCTTCGCAATCCCCAATGTGAACCGCATCGGCAATATTCGACAACGGCCACGGATTGGCCGACGGCGCAACTCCACCCGCGAGTATCAGAGGCAAACCGGCATTCTCAAAGCGACGAGGATTCATTCCTCCGGATATCAACAGCCTGACGAAGTTGATGTAATCAAGCTCATACGCTATTGAAACCAGCATCAAATCGGCTTCAGCCGGGGAGCCGCCATCGGGGGCGACTATCCCTTTGGCCGGGTCAAAGAAAAATCGACGGATCTCGCATCCGCCGATTTCAAAAATTTCACGCAAAACCGTCTGATACCCCAAACTCGCCATCCCAACCGAGTACGAGTTGGGATAAACAACAGCCACCCGTATCCCTCCCCTGCCCGTCGGCCACCCATCCAAGAACAACTCATCAGGCAGGGGCATCGATTACCTCAACTTTTACGGTCGCGGCGCAGGAACGCCGGTATGTCAAGCTCGTCCTCATTAAGGAAAGGGGTGGCCCTTTCCTTCGATTCTCTTATCTCGCCTGTCTTGGGGACAAACCCCCTGGCATCTCTTATCGGAAGGTCAGGGCCCTCGTGCTTCTCATCAAACCCGGTTGCGAGAACCGTTACTCTCACCGCGTCCTTCATCCTGTCATCGATAACTGCCCCGAAGATGATATTCGCCTCTCGGTCTGAGACATTGTAAACCTCATCGGCAGCCGCCTTGACCTCTGACAGCTTCAGGTCGGTTGGGCCTGTAATGTTGATGAGGATACCCCTCGCGCCTTCGATTGTCGTCTCGAGCAACGGTGATGTTATGGCCTCACGCGCGGCCATAAGGGCACGGTCTTCGCCGGTCTTCTGACCTATGCCTATCAATGCCGAACCGGCTTCCCACATTATTGTTTTAACATCGGCAAAATCAAGGTTAATCATACCGGGGACAATAATCAGGTCGCTTATACCCTGTACCCCCTGCCGCAATATATCATCCGCAATCATGAACGACTCGGCAAGGGTTGTATCAGGTGCCACCACTTCATGCAGTTTATCGTTCGGGATAGTTATAAGCGTGTCAAGCACACCCCGCAGGGCAGTGATGCCCTCCTCCGCTACTTTGGCGCGTTTGAATCCCTCGAATGTGAATGGGCGGGTGACAACCGCGATTGTCAAGGCCCCTTTATCCTTGGCGATTTCGGCGACTACCGGCGATGCCCCCGTCCCGGTCCCGCCGCCCATGCCGCAGGTTATGAAAACCATATCGGCTCCCTCGAGGGCTTCGGCAATTTCGGCCTTGCTCTCCATGGCTGCTTTCAAGCCGAGTTCGGGGTCACCCCCAACACCGAGCCCCTTGGTCACCTTTGCCCCTATCTGGATCTTCGATGTTGCCGGATTATAGGCTATCGCCTGGGCGTCCGTGTTTATGGTTATGAATTCCACCCCCTGCAAACCGGCATGAACCATCCTCGCGATGGCGTTCCCCCCGGCGCCGCCGACGCCCACGACCTTGATATTCGCGTAGTTGAGATGCTTCTTTTTCGCATCCCTTTTCAACTCAGCCCCCTCAACCATCCAGGGGAAGAGCTTGCCGGGCTCCTCCTTCCGCTCCTCTTTAGGGTTATCAGGCGGAGGATCTTCAAACATCTCCTCCCCGGTATCTCTTCTCTTAGGGTCCTTCGAATTTTTGGCCATCACCGGCTCCTTATGCAATTTCCCCGATAATGCACCGCATCGGCGGCCCGGGGATTAGTTATTTACCTCGTCAGCCCCTTCCACAAACCGCTTTGAACCACCCGACGTCTCAGCCCCCCGAAAAAACCCGCCGGGGCTTCCTGGGAAACCTGCATGTAACGCCTGAACCCAAGCTTCACCAGGCCGACGCAGGTCGAGAAAATAGGGCTGCGAACATCATTGGAAAGCCCCGCGAGCCGTTGCGGATACCCCGGCCTTGCCGGAAGACCCAGAACCTGCGTGGCTTTCTCAGCAGTGCCTTTAAGAAGGCTCGCACCGCCCGTAATAACCACCCCCGCCTTGAGCCCGTGAAAAACACCTGCTTCATGCAACTTCATCCCAAGGAGCTCGAAAATCTCCTCCATACGCGGTGATAATATCTCAACAATTATTTTCACGGGAAAATATTCACTGCCGCTATTGCCCTGGGCTATCTCGATAACCTCATCGGACAAAAAATCATCGGGTAATACGCTTCCAAAATTTATTTTTATACGCTCGGCCTCCCGAATAGGAATGCCAAGCCCATGCGCCAAATCGGAATCAAAATGATCTCCACCGATACCCAAGACGGTTGCATAACGCGGCACGCCATGGCGGTATACTATCGCCTCCGTCGTACCACCGCCGATATCAATCAGCAGGCAACCAAGGCTCTTCTCCCCATCGTCAAGTACAGCCTCCGCGCTGGCAAGCGGATTGGGGAGCATTTCCATAACCTCAACCTGGCTGCCATTTACAATCCTGTAGATGTTCTCCGTATGCCCCACGCCGGAGGTGAACATCACTGATTTTAACTTGAGCTTTTGACCTTTCCAACCCAAGGGTTCAAGCCCCACGGGCTGGCCGTCAACCGAAAATGCCGCCGGTTCCCCTATCAACAGGCGTTTGCCACGGGGCGGCGTAAATTTCTTCACGCATTCACGGGCACGGAAAACATCATTAAGTGAGACCCCCTGCTCTTTATCGGAAACATCCACTTCGCATTCTTCATCCGATGTAACCAGCCCCAAACCCCCGACACCGACAAACCCCCGCAATATCTCCAGCCCCGATAAACCCTCAGCTTGCTTGATGGCATCCTTAAGCGAATCGACGGTCCTGTCGGCATCGGTCACTTCACCTTTGCGCAAACCCATGGATGGCGCTTTGCCCACGCCGATTATCTCGAAACTATTGGTTTGATCAAGTCTCGCGATTATGGCGCACACCTTCGATGTGCCAATATCAAGACCGACGATGATGTCTTTCATCTTACAGGGATCCCATGTAAATATTTATCCCTTTAACTTGGTACAAATTCTACAACCGAAGCCAATGAATTATAGATAAAAAAAAGTGGGGTTACAATAACAAGGGGAAAATATCAGGTTATTTTCCCTTTTCGGATACAATTTTGTATAAGTTTAAAAGGAAAAATGTGGCAATTGGTATGGTCGCGGGAAGGCTAAGGTCCTGGCTTATCGATTCGCCGAAGCTCAACACGATGAGCCCGAATGCACATCCCACTACGAAGTGCCAGAACATCAGTTTATTCAAAGGTCTGAGTTGGGCTTCCAAAGCCTGCTTCCGCCATACTAACCATCCGTACGAAAGGGTTTCCAACAGCGCAAGCAATATGACGGCGGAATTCATGGTAAACGGTATGGGCTTCTTAAACAACAGGAGCCATCCGATTAGAAACCCCACCAATAGTGCTATTGCAAGCCGTATCATTCCCCCGCCTTTCTTTCACTCGGCGGCATGATCTCCTCATCTCCTATGACGGCATGGCTGTATAGATTCACCGTTGTACCGTTATACGCAGGTATCTCAACCGCATCGGAAGTCTGAACGTCCACATTGATATTGAACGACCTGAGTTTCTCAAGGAAGCCACCGCGTATTTCTAAAACACTCTTGAGGAGGTCAGCGTCGCCGATGGCCCTTATCTCAAACGGGGGAACCATGCGCTGGTCGTTGATAATGCATGCGCCACCCGAACAGGATATGGGTGAGAATGTGGTTATCCTTTCAACATATCGCCCCGACGCCGACCCTATAGCTATCGCTTCGGCTTTATTCTGCCATAGCTCGTTGACGATCCTGAGCAAATCCTCATTGTGTATCAGCAATACTTCAGGGTCCATTTCCGCAGGCGTCGGCCCGTGGCTCTCCGATAATGTGATGATGACCCCCGGCCCGCGCATAGCAGTCAAGCCCGCTAAAATTTTATATTTCTGAACCTCTCCCAAAAGGAATCTCGAATAATCCTTCTCGTTCTGCAACTGGCTCTGGTATAGCCCGGACTGATATCGCTCCCTCTCGACCTCGTCCTTCAATAATCGCTTGTCCCTTTCCGTCGCATCGGCCGGTGAGAGGAAACTCTTCGTCGGTAAAACATCCTCGTATTTCTCCCTGATGCCAAGGCCTGAAATCGGCAGGCTGAGGTAGAAACCGACAGCTGCGGCTACAATAATGATCAGCACGGGCACAGGACGCTTTGATCTGAATCCGGAACCGATGTTCATTTTCCCAACCTGCTATCGACCTCAGCCATCATTTTCCACAGGGCTACCGTTACCGCTTCATTCCCATCCGACCATTCCCGGCGCTGAGCCTTCCCGAGGTCGGCCAGCGTTATCCCTCGCGGATATTCAGGCATATGAAGGTCGATATAGTCATATTTTCCCCATAGCTCAACATCACTATCGTAATCCAAAATCGAATTTATTTCCATGATTTCATCGTGCGCATCGATAAACCCGCCCAAGACAATCGGCGGACGATTGCCATAAGACAGGAAGAGATCATAATTGCCGTCCAGCCCGATGTAATCATACCCGGAAATCACCCGCCCCTTATCAATCCTTGTTTCCTCAGCCAATTTCAACGCCCCCGAATACCGCACCGCTTCCCTCAAGATATCCCTCCGCTCAACCCCGGGAGTACACCTCACCTTCCCCGCGATGAAAGGGTTGGATGTCAAGCCCGACCAGATGTCACGTTCCGCCGCTAAATCCCCCACCGCGGACGGTTCACATTCAAAGACAATTTTGGAAAAACCGCATAACAGGGGACCGACATACGGTTCCCCCTCTTTGAGCTCACGGACCGGTTTACCCTCCGGGTCTATGATTACAACGCTGCCGGTCAGCAGCTTTACGGTCGCGAATTCCTCAGCTTCCTTGATGATAAGCCGCATCCTGTTGGGGAATTCGCGCTCAAAGGCCGCTGATACTATGCGTGGCTTATTGGAAAGGGCATCCGTCACTTTGGCGTAATCAACGAACCAGACATGCTTGCCGATAAGGTTATATTCGGATAGATAAGCCTCTATCTCTCTATCCGTGAGAAAAGCGGTCCCGCATATTTCAATATCATTTATCTTGAACGCATCGGAAAGAAATACCCACCACCCGCCGGCCAAAAGGCTGCCGCCCAGTAAAATGGCGAGGGCCCATAATGTCACCCCTGCCATGCGAATCCTTCTAACCATTTGTACCTTCACGTTAATACTTCCTATTAAAAATATTAATAGCTTAATATCTGAATATGTTTAATCTCCTGCGCTGCTATCCGCTACATCAGGCTCCTCGGTTTCGTCCTCAACAGCTTCCGCAGGTTCGGTTTGAGGCTCCGGCTGTGGAAGGTCGAACCCGAGCATTACCAACTCCCTTTCAAGCTCAATCCCCTTATCATCCTTCACCCTTTGTACAGCCAGATTTATAATGCCCACCACATCATCGCTCGTGGCTCCCATTGAGCATACGATGAAATTACAATGCTTCTCGCTGAACTGAGCCCCCCCGTGACGGTATCCCCGAAGCCCCACGGCATCAATCAGCTCCCATGCGCTCATCCCCGGCGGGTTCTTGAATACCGACCCAGCGGAGCGCATCCCATAAGGCTGAGCGGCGGCCTTCCTCCGCATCCGGTCACGCATCTTTTCCCTTACGATATTCGGGTCAACGTCTTCCCGCTCGAATGCCACACCTGTTATGACATATTCCTTATTCTTAAAAAAGCTCGTCCTGTAACCACCCTTCGGACGCATGAACCGTACAGGGTCCCCCTCGGAATTCACCGCTTCGGCCCAAGTGACAATGCTATGGAACCATTCATCGCGCGTCCCCGCATTTACCGCCATTGCCCCGCCTACAGTACCGGGGATGCCCACCAAGAAATCGAATCCGCCGTAACCCTCCTGCAAAGCCAACTTCATAAGTCTATTAAGAGGCATTCCGGCGCTCATGAAAAGATACGTGTCGCTCTCATCAAACTGGGCCATCATCTCGCCGATTTTCATTATGCCGCCCCTGAACCCATAATCGGGAAAGAGCACATTACTGCCCCCGCCGATGACACCCCACGGCAAGACCTTATCCTTGAAAAAGCGGATGGCGGAACGTACATCCGGTGTGGAACCGGGCAAGAGAAAAATATCGCTCGGCCCGCCAAGCTTGAAAGTCGTGTGCGTATATAGAGGTTCATTGAAACGTATCCCCCCCTTGAAACCTGCTTCAGCTAATTCCGCATATATCTGTTTCTGGGCCTCATCGGGAATCATATCGTTCTCCCGTGAATATCATACGCTCTTGTATAAATGCAAACCGGCAACGCCGACCGGATACGACCGGGCAGTCTATAACCTGCCGGTTTGGAATTGTCCCTGTGGCTTAGATGCCGGGCCACCTGCCATGTTCAACAATATACCGACGGCAAGAAGGGTCACAATAAGGCTTGACCCGCCGGATGAAATAAAGGGCAACGGAACCCCGGTAGGCGGCATGAGCGCCAAATTTACCGCGATATTTATCGCCGCTTGAACGGCTAACATCACCCCGATTCCCAAACAGACAAGCAAGGGGTAATTTTCAACCTGGCCCCTCGCTAAGCGCCATATAAGATATAGCAAACCGGCGAACAGGAATGTTATAACAGTCCCGCCCAGTAAGCCCGTCTCCTCGACGATTATCGTGTAAACGAAATCGCTGTCATTGAAAGGAACACCGAATTTCCCGATAGAATTGGCAAAACCCACTCCTGTTGTCTTGCCGCGCGCCTGGCTTTTCAAAGCCATTTCCACCTGGTAGCCATGCCTGCCGGTATTTGCCTTTCGGTTGAAAAAGCCCTGGAACCGGCCCGTGCGGTCAAAACACAGAACCGCGATAAGGAGAAGAAGGCACAGTATGCCTATCAAGGCGATGAGGCGCTTGCCGGATAGCCCGCTGATTATCGCCACCAGCAGCCCGGTTATCCCGACTATACCCACCGCCGATATATTCGGTTGGATTAGGAGCAGCAACAATCCCACAGCGATCATGATTGCGGGTTTCAAAAGAACAAGGATTCCCTGCTTGCTTATATTTCCGGTGGCCGCGATAAACGCCGCTAACTGAAGCACCAACCCCAACTTGAAGAACTCAAGGGGTTGGATTGTACAGATGCCGAGATTCAGCCATCGGCGACAGCTGTACTTCTCGACTCCCAAAGGGGTGAAATCGACCAAGGCGAGCATGATCAACGATACCGCCATGAACACGGCGCCGAACAGTATCAACCCGCGCCTGTCATAGCGGCTCACGCGCATAGCGCATATCCATCCGGCGAAAAGGAGTACAAGCTCTTTGAAGATTTTCGCCCATGCTGAGCTATCGGCGAACCTGCCCTTGAAAACAAAAGCCGTGTCGACTATGAAGAGGAAACCGATTATTGACAGCATTGCGGAGATGAAGAACAACCAATTGCCTAAGCTCGAATTATCGATTGATTCTTCTCGGCTCTCTGCTACGAATCTTGGTAAACCAGCTCTCTTGTAAGCTAAGTTCATCGGGCAACGCTCCCTTCCGGCGTGACCTATTCGGTTAACATCTCCGTTATCATGCGTTTAAAAACCCGGCCCCTTTCTTCATAAGATGAAAACTGGTCGAAACTCGCGCTTGCCGGCGACAACAGCAGTATATCCCCGCGTTTCGCGTACTTGAGCACCCACGCCATCACGCCGTTCAAATCACCGACCACAGTGCGGTTGTCAAACCCCCTCACCGCCAACTCCCCGTTAAGGCGCTCGGCGGTCGCGCCTACGACCAACGCGTGCTTGACCTTCCTCGGGAAAATCTCATAGAGCGGCGTAAAATCACTCCCTTTTTCATAGCCGCCAATGACGAGTATTACCGGGCTATCAAACGAGTTCAAGGCCTTGATTGTCGAATCGGGATTGGTTCCCTTCGAATCGTTATAGACTTTGATTCCCCTGAACTCACCTACGAATTCGATACGATGTTCAACCCCCTTGAAAGCGCGAGCGGCATTGCGTACGTCGCTCAACCCGCAACCGACCGCCGTAGCGGCTAACGCAGCCGCCATCAGGTTCTCGATATTATGATTCCCCGGCAACGCGAATTCCCCGCGCCTTATAAGCAGCGCCGCTTCGCCCCTTACCTTGATGAATACCGATTCATCACGGTAATATGCGTCAGCCGATGTATCGCGGAAGCTGAAATAAAGCCGCTTGGCCGCCTTGCTGCCCAAATTGAAAGCCTCCGCCACCAATGGGTCATCTGCATTCAAGATTGCATAATCCCCTGATGTTTGATTGGCGAACATGCGCCCTTTCGCGGCCACATAGCCCGTCATATCGCCGTGTCGCGCGAGGTGGTCCTCGGTGATATTAAGCAAAACGGCTACAGACGGGCGAAACAGTGGTGCGTCCCCAAGCTGGTAGCTCGATACCTCGGCGACGACAATATCACCCGGCTGTATGGCCTCAAGCCTGTCCGAGAAGGGCACACCAATTTCACCCGTGAAGAGTATCCGTTCATCGCCTATCATGTAACCGGAGGCCTGCGCTATGTCATAACTCGACCCGACATTCCCGACAAGATGAGCGCAACCTCCGCCGGCTTTTATAAATTCATAAGTCAAACACGATGTCGTCGTCTTTCCGTTTGAACCGGAGATAGCCACAATCGGCGCGGGGCACATACGCGCCGCGATTTCGAATTCCCCGATAATCTCCGCCCCCCGCTCAACGCACATCTCCCGCAATTCATTGGGCAGAACAACACCGGGGGAAACGACTACAATGTCCGCTTCGCGGAACAACTGACGCTTGGCATCGAAGCTCGGTTCCAGGGCGAGAACCATACCTGCCTTCACAAGGTCATCGATCAATATCCTGCGTTCCTTGGGCAAATCGCCGACATCATCAATTCCGGTAACCTTAGCCCCGCGACCTATCAACAGCTTAGCATTAGCCACGCCCGAACGTCCGAGGCCGTACACCAAAATATTTTTCCCCTTAACGGGGTAATGATTATTTCTTATTTTATTCTCAGCCAACAATTTAATCATCCGCTATTTGAAGCTCCCCCGCGACCGGGGGGAGGAGAGGATCCTCCTCCCCCGCGTCTCTATTTTGGGAGGTAGCATATAACCGTATTTATCAAGAAACTCTCCCCGGCTTGCATATCATTGAAATCAAGCCAGGACGAATATGAAGTAACAAGCCATAGCGCAGATGACCCCAGCCAGCCAGAAGCCATACACAATCGGCACTTCCTTTGCGCCCTTCACTTCAAACGCGTGATGCAGCGGGGTCATCGCGAAAACCCTCCTGCCGGTAGTCCTGAAACTGATGACCTGGATAACGACGCTCAACAATTCCACGATTATGACGAACCCGGCGATAATAAGCCCGATATGCAAACCCGTGGTTATTGCATAACCGCCGATGAACGCGCCCAATGCGTACGAACCGGAATCGCCCATGAATATACGCGCTGGGGACCAATTGAAGATCAGGAACCCCGCCACGATTCCGACGAAGAGCGCAACCGGTAGCAGGGCTGTATTCCAGGGCCACGTGCCCAGGTAAATATTCAAGTTCGAACCCCACGCAAGTATGCCGAGGGCGGAGATGCATATTATCCCCAGGCCGCCTGCCAATCCGTCGAGACCGTCAGAGAAGTTGAACGCATTCACGAATCCAACCAACAGGAGAGTGTCGATGACGACGAGCCAGTAGCCGGGAATCCATACGGGCAGCACTCCGGGGACTGCAATACCGTGTCCCTGCACATTCGCTCTTACCCACAGGGCGAACATCAGCGCAATAACGAGTTGGAGCAAGATTCTGTAGCGTGCCTTGAACCCATAGGATTTTTTCAGGAAGATTTTCATCAGGTCGTCGGTAAGTCCGACGGCGCCATAGATAAGGCTTACAGCGATGATGGCAACGACGGGCCGGCTTATATGCCCCATCAACGCGAAGGCCGGTATTGCCAAGATCATCAGCAGCATGAATCCAAGGCCTGCCAATGCCGGGGTATTTTTCTTGTCAAGGTGCGAAGAAGGGCCGCATAATCGGATGATTGATCCGATGCCGGCCCTTGAAAGCAAGATTATTAATGCAAAAGTAATCCCAGATGAAAGAACGAAAAATAGTACAAATGTTGTTAACTCTAAGGCCATAAACTTTAACAATTCCAAATCTCTTTGTCAAACTTTTGTTAAAGATAGGCACTAAACATTGGACACTTTACTATGATTTATCCAATATATCAAGTACCTTTTCCAATGCCATACCCCGGCTCCCTTTCAGAAAGATGATATCCGCTTCACCCGCATTCTTTACAAGCCATCCGGCTATTCCTTCGTAGCTGTCAAAATAATGATGCCTACCACCCATTTCAATAAAAGCCCTCGCGGTATTCCGGATTTCATTCCCATAAGTAATCAGGATATCAATCCCGTTGTCTTTCAGGACTCGTCCAAGTGCCGTATGCTCATCAACCGATGAATCCCCCAACTCAAGCATATCCGCGAGCACCGCGATCACCCTGCCCCCTTCGCGCCTTGCCGCGCAGGCCGCTTCAATGGCGTTACGCATCGATTCAGGGCTTGCGTTGTAACAATCAACTAAAAGCAGGCTTGAATCAGGCCCCTGGCGCTTCTCCATACGAAGGCCGATGGATTGCAGGTTATGCACCGCCCCCAGCGCAGTAATGATGGGAATCCCAAACAGCGTGCTGACCGCTATAGATGCCGCGCAGTTGAAGGCATCCCCACGCGACCCGCCCTCAATGATACCGTTGGAAACTTCCCCTTTATGCTTCAAAGCAAATCTGACCTGTCTTGCATCAACGCTGGTATCAGCCAAAACAAAATCACATGTCGGTGCTTGCCCGAATGTAACGAATGGCTTGCCTGACGACAGCACCATCTCCATCAAAGGGCTGTCATTCCCTGGTATTACCGCGGTCCCATCGTCCGCCATATTTTCAACCATCTCAAATTTTGCTTCGCGAATTCCATCGACCGAACCGAAGCATTCAAGGTGCGAATGGCCTATCGCCGTGATTACCGCCACATCGGGCGGTGCGATTGAGCATAGATGCGCGATCTGCCCAAACCCGCGCGTGGCCATCTCGAGTACGAGGACATCCTCATCCCCTTTGAAATTAAGCAATGCAATCGGTAGCCCGATATCGGTATTCAAGTTCCCCGGTGACGCCCCCACCCTGAATCTTGTCTTGAGCATCGCCGCAACCATTTCCTTGGTGGTTGTTTTACCGACCGAACCGGTTATGCCTACAACCTTAGGTTTCATGCGGCGCAGGACTTCCCTGCCGAGCTTGGCAAGAGCGTCGAGTGTATCGCCAACAAGGACAACCCCCATATCAGGCAACGCACCTTTGAGCGACTCGTATTTCGCGGCGTCGGTGATCATCGCCCCCCTGCAACCCGCATCATAAACGACCTGCAGGAAGTCATGCCCGTCAGCCCTCTTACCTTTAAGGGCAAAGAAAAATGACCCCTGTTCGGCGTCGGCGCTATGGTGGTGGAAGCTTGAGAATACCATCACCCCTGAACCTGATAGAATCCGCCCTCCAGTAGCACCGGCTATTTCGGCCAACGTCAAATCCAACGGTTACGCATCTCCCGCAGTAATTCGCTGCATATCTTTCTATCGTCAAACGGATGTTTCACACCCGCTATTTCCTGGTAGTCCTCGGCCCCCTTGCCGAGTATGAGCACTGCATCGCCCGGAAGGGCAATCCCTAATGCCATCTTTATCGCTCTATACCTGTCCGCTTCCGCGAGATATTCCTTCGCTAAACCGCTGCTCCGCACGCCGACAAGTATCTCCTCGATAATCGTGCCCGGATCTTCGCTGCGCGGGTTGTCGGATGTAACGATGACCATATCAGCCCCGCGCATAAGCTCCTCGCCGATAAGCGGACGTTTCGCCCTGTCACGGTCCCCTCCCGCGCCCATTACAGCGATTATCCGCCGGTACCCGAGCCCCGAAACACCCTGCAGGACGGCCTTCACGCTCTCCGGTGAATGGGCGTAATCCACCAGCACTTCGAACGGCTGCCCCTCGCGTATTGCCTCGAGCCTGCCCGGTACGGGCTGGAAGACGTTCAGCCCGGCAGCGATTTGGGCAAGCGGCATGCCGTGGCGTATCCCAACCCCCGCCGCGGCAAGCGCGTTATGTACATTATATGAACCGACAACATTAATTTCTATCGGAACTATTTCACCGTTAAAGCTTAAATCAAATGAAGTTATGCCGCTCCGGGTCCTGACCCTTTCGGCCCTTATATCACCCTTGCCCATCATGCCGAATGTAAGGCTACATCCCCTCGCGGCATCAACAAAACGAAGCCCCGCAGGATCGTCGATATTCACCACCGCTGTGAAATCCGCCTGTGCCGCCTGCTCTTTGAAAAATCCGACCTTCACAGCGAGGTATTCATCCATGTTGCCGAAGAAATCAAGGTGGTCCTGCGAAAATGAGATGAACACTCCCGTCCTGAAGGTTATGTGCATCCCCCTGCCAAGGGCTATCGCATGGGCTGTATATTCAATAGAGACCTGGCGCACTCCGGTATCGAGGAATGCAGCCAAAAGCCTTTGCAATTCGGCGGATTCGGGAGTTGTCAGGCCTGTGCGCTCCTCGATGCCGCCCCCAAACGCTCCAAGCGTTCCTATGACGGCTGCTGAACCCGGCCCGAACCCTGCTTCCACAACGGATTTGGTCATAAACGTCGAGGTCGTTTTCCCCTTCGTACCTACGAATGCATCGACAAGAAGCTTGCTGGAAGGGTCGCCATAATATTCCTTCGCGAGGAAAGACAACGCGGCACGGGCATCGGACACTTTCATCAGCGGGATGGTCACTCCCGGTGGGATGAGGAGTGATGCATCAACAATCGCCGCAACAGCCCCTCTCGCCTGGGCATCGGGAAGGAAATCGCTTCCCGCCTGCTTTGTCCCGGCGACTGCGACAAACACATCACCGGGCTTTATAACTCGCGAGTCGTTTGTAAAGCCTTCGATTATCTTGGGAAACGCCGGGTCATACCCGGTAACGGGGAGATTCTCAAGAAGGATTTTGAGATCGACAGCCATATCTGGACCAGCCGCATCAGTTGAAAAAAATTCATTCCAAGTATCCCATATAACAGCAGAATATATTGGCAATAAGAAAAATTCACCTTCAGGGGGTCGGGGCGGCAGCCTGACGTCCAGGGCCGGGGAGAACGCTCGGCCACCGCCCGTCCCCTGATACTTAAATCGGCTAACGAAAAACCAACAATGCGACGCTTATATCAATCAACCGCCTGGAGGCTGCCCTCCTCTGCGGAGCGCCGTATATCAAGATCCATCAACGCCTTGAATATCTGCTTGAAACAAGGGGCCGCGGCTTTGCCGCCGGAGTTGTACTTGAGCCCTCCCCTCGGTTTCTCCAGCACAACAACGACGGTATAACGGGGATCTTCTGAAGGCCCGTATCCCGCGAATGTCACCTTGTAATAGTGCTCATCTTCTTTGTAATAGCCACCCCTTGGCGACGCCACCTGCCCCGTGCCGGTCTTCCCACAGACATTGTATCCTTCGCACGCGGCATTCTTACCCGTGCCTGAAGGGTCGCTTGTCACTTTGTGGAGCATCCCGTTCATCTGCGAACTTGCGTCCTCACTGATGGCTCTCCAACCCTCAGCCGGGTCGGTCAATCTGACCCTCCCCGTAACACCATCCTTCACCCCGCATAGAAGCCTGCCGGGATAGAACCAGCCGTCGGATGCTATCGCGTTGAATCCTAAAACCAACATCGCGGGTGTTATGGCGTAGCCCTGCCCGAAACTCATGTTCGCCATTTCTATTTTGCTCAGGTGCTTATCCGGGCTTGGAAGTTTTGCTTCAGGCATCTGCAAAAGGAAAATTTCCGGCTGGGTCGTGAACCCGAATTTCTCGAACATCTCCCTGAAAGTTGCCTCACCCACCGAAAGCCCAACCCTGCTCATCCCTATATTCGATGACCTTATTATTATTTCCTCAAGGCTGTGGTTCCCCGAACTTGGCCAGATGGTGTGATATTCACCTATGGTGTAACCGTCGAGCGAAATGGAATGGTTATCGACGAAGAAGGATGATTGCGGCGACAAGCGCCCCTCGCTTATTCCCATTGCTGCAAGAAATGGCTTCCCCGCACTTCCGATTTCGTACAAAGAACGGCATGCGAAGTCGCTGCAAGCTATCTGATTATCAACACATTTAGCGTACTCCGCCGGGTCCACTGCGGGATACTGTGCTATCGCCAGGAAATCACCGGTTCCGTCCTTGGTGACAATCGCCGCACCGCATTTCGCGCCTGTCTTCTGAACCCAGTGGCTTATGGCTTCATAACATATAAGCTGAATCTCTCTATCAAAGGTGAGGATGACATCGTCGCCTTTGATAGGCTGCTCCAAAACCTGGAAGGACGACATTATCGGCAACCCGTTCACACCCCGCAGGCCTATACGCTTTCCATCGTGACCCTTGAGGTTCACATCGAGCGTTAGCTCCAATCCCTCGACACCAACGAGTTGCCCCTCATCGCGCCTTACCCAGCCCAAAATATTCCCCGGCATACCAGGAGCGGCGTATGTCCGTTCATAAAACCTTTCAATGCCGACTTCCTTGAAGAGTTCAGCATAATCCGGGTTATCTTTCAGTTTGGAAATCTTCTCTCTCTGCGCTCCATTGGGGGAACTGCACAATACAACATGTGTCTGGCCGGTTCTAAGCAATCCTTCGATTGCAACGGGGGGTTCCCCGAGTATATCAGCCAATAAGCCTGCTGCTTTGCCGATGTCTACTCCCTGTTTAGCCATGCGTACGGGGTTAGCAAATATTTCATATCGTACAGCACAGCCGGCAAGTTCCTCTCCATAGCGGTCTAATATACATCCACGCTGCGCCAAGACAGGGTCGACAACTTTCTTCCCGACATTCTTTTCTTTGTCGATATATCCGCTGTACTGGTTTTGCCTTGCGGCTAAAACAACAGGCATGAAGAGAAACAGCGCCATAAACAGGATAAGAACCAATCCGCCCCTATGAAGGAACATCCATCCGTCAGCTTTTGTGCTCTTCTGTGTTCTCAATTCAGCCCTTTCCTGCCGAAATCGAAATGCGAATTGACACCGGCTTGGGAATAAGTTTTAAGCTCGGTTAATTTATCCTCAAGCAAAGCCTGCGAGCTGCGGGCAATCTCGATTTTTTCTTTTGCCGATTCAAGCTGGATATTCGCCACCGCGTAGAATGAGCCGACGCATGCCAATACCAACGTGGCGGAGAGAACCCTGCGCACGCTCAATGGGAGCGATATCCATCGCCCCACAAGCCCCCATAAATGCAGGCGTGGTAATTCGGCCGGACGGCGGCGGATTTCAAACGCACCGACGTACATCGACGCCGATGCTTTTTCCGCCCTTATGTTTGTTATGCCAAATCGATTAGGGCCATCAAGCTTCGGTAATGCCATTCCCATTCTTTCATCACTCCTCGCTCGTACCCTCCTCAGGTCGATAGAGAAGTTCCCCCGCGGCCAACCTTGCGCTACGTGCTGAAGGGTTTGCGCTGATTTCTTCGTCGGTCGGTCGCTCGCCATCGGCAAGGACTTTGTATGCATAACCCTTTCCGCATACGCATTTGGGGGATTCGGCCGGGCATATACAGCCCTTTCCCTTCAAATACTTGCGAACCTGCGAAAATTCGCTCGATGTGTAGCAGAGGAATACCGCCCTTCCACCTGGCCTCAACCAGTAAGTCAGCTTATTCATCAGCTCAGCGAGTGCACCGCGTTCATCATTTACCACCGCCCTTATGTGGGCGAATATGCGCTGCGCAGGTGATACACCGGGCTTTTGAAATTTTCGGGGGACGGCCGCTTCGATTATCCGGGCGAGGTTGCCTGTTGTACAAACCGGCCTTCTATTCACAATCGCCTTTGCCACCCTTCCAGCGAACCGTCGTTCTCCCGCTTCCCAAATCAACCGTCTCAGTTCGGCTTCCGATGCACTTTCAATCAACTCGGCCCCGGAAGGGATTCCCAGCGAAGGGGCCAGCAGGAAGTCTATCGGGAGGTCCTTCTTGAGCGCCTGGCCATACTTCTCGCCAAGGTGGTAGTATCCAATTCCAAGGTCGCCGAATAGTGCGTCGAATCGCTTTACTCCCGTACCTTTCAGGTGTAAATCGAAATCCCTGAAGTTCGCCTCGAAGATTGTGAACCTTCCCTCGAACCCGGCTAAACGCTTCCTTGCTTCCTCTGCTACCCTGGGGTCTAATTCGAAACCCCAGATATGACCTCTGTCTCCAATGATTTCAAGGAACCTTTTCGTATGTCCCCCCAAACCCAAACAAGCTTCTAAAATCTGCATCCCGGGCTGTAAACGCAATAACTCGACTACTCTCTCAACAAGTACAGGTGTGTGCCGCCAAGTGCTTTCGTCGCTCACCGTTAGCCAACCTTAGACGCCTCGGAATCACGCCACGAGTTATACTTGTCACGCCGCCACAACTCCAGAACATCGCCTGCCCCAACGAACGCAAGTGTTGTCGAAGGATCAACGATCCTTAAGTGCTCAAGCATTTCGAGGTCGAGGGTTATCCTCGGCTTCGACTGGTTAAGCTTCTGCTCCTTCACGCGCGAGAAGAACGCGCGCTTCCTGTCGCGGTACTCCGTCTCCCCCATCGTGCCGCGCTCAAGATAGTGCCTTGCATACTCGTCGAACCGCTCAGGTGATAAAATGGTGATATAGTCGTAATGGCCCGATGTCTGTTCGACCATGTAAACTTCTTTGTCAAGCCCTTGCCTGACATACTGGATTGGTAGTACAATTCTCTTGTATGGGTCAAGGGTTACATCGACTACGGAGGTAAAGTAGATAAAGCGTTTGGTGAGTATTTCTTTGTTTATTGTCATTAAGTCTAAAAGTGTTTCGGGCCAATAAGGGCCAGCCGGTGAAAATAGGGTACAATAGAGTACGAATGATTCCAACCTATCGGGAAAATTGTGGAAAAATATTTTTGAAAACAATATATTTTTGTTGGGGTAGACAAAAATATACATATATATATTTCCCGGGCGAATAGCTCAGGTGGTTAGAGCGCTTCTCTTACAAGGAAGAGGTCGAGGGTTCGAATCCCCCTTCGCCCACCATTCGACTCAAAACGGAAATCCAGGTGATTTCCGTTTTTCGCTCATGGCAAGCCGTGAGTGAAAACTGTCGAATGGTGCCCTGAGCGAACGAAGTGAGTCGAAGGGCTGATAACAATGGCATATTATATTTACATCCTGCTTTGTGCAGACAATAGCTATTATGTCGGCTCATCTGAAGATGTTGCCGAAAGAGTAAGAGCCCATAATCAAGGTGCGGGGGCTGAATATACAAAGAACCGGCGCCCGGTAACCATGGTGTATTCGGAAGCTTTTACAAGCAGGAATGCAGCCATTCAGAGGGAACGTCAACTGAAGAAATGGAGCCATGCGAAAAAAGAAGCGCTCATCATTGGTGATTTGGCCAAGTTGAAGGCGTTGAGTAAAAGCCGCTTGAGATGATGAAAAATAATCCACCCCCTCCGTTAGTTGGATTAACGATCCCCATCCTCCACCAAGCCCTGATATGATGCGCCTTCCGTGATTGGGAGGCGCTTCTTGTATATATGGCATAATATAATCTTATAAATTGAGAAAATAAAAGAATATTGGTTATTATAATATTAAAATTACATGAACATCCGGTAGCGCATATCTATCGCCCCATAAGGGCGTGGGTTCCCCTGATGCGCGCATCACAATACATTGCATCCGATACCGCGTGATAGATACGCGCTGCACATCAATCATGTCTTCCTTGGATTATGTAATTAGACCGTTGCAAAAGTACCTTACCTGCCTGGTAGCCCGGGGTTGGGGCCATCCAATTCTATTTCTATCATTATAAATTGGCCCCTACCCCGGGTAGGCCGCATTCTATTAATATTTCAAAAAGATGCGGCCAACCCGGGGCTACCATTTATCAGCTTTGCTGAAACCACAATTGGCTTCTTCTTGATGCTTCAACAACTTTTGCAACGGTCTCATATTGTATTATATTATTGAATTTAATTATCCAATATGGCCCTGCCTCGTGCTATAATCATCCTAAAAAATTCCGGGGGATGCCATGGCTATTGAGGACACAATCGCGAAATACAACCGGATAGTCGCCGAAGCCCAGGAGCTTATGCGGGCCAAGGACCACGATTACGCCGAGAGCTGGCGGCTTATGCGCCTGCCGTCAATCACCGACCAGATACTTGTCAAGGTGAAGCGCATCCAGCACCTCGAAGAATTGGCCGCGCGTGGTGAAGGGGCCAAAGTCGCCGAGGGTCGCGAGGCGGAATACAGGGATATTATCAACTACTGCATTTTCGCTATCATCAAGCTTCGCGAAGAATCCGCACAACCCGGAGAAAAGAGTTGATGAGAACCCCACCGGACGGATACCGAAAATGCCCCGTTGATTTGTCTGCTTTAGCCGAGAAAAAAATCGGCATTATCGGCTACGGCAACCAGGCGCATGCTTGGGCCTTGAACATGTTCGACTCCGGGCTTGAGGTTTACATCGGGTTAAGGGTTCGCTCCCCCCATTCCGGTGATGCTATCGCGGACCTTATCGAGGTGCTTACACCCGACCGGGCCGCGAAGATGTGCGACATAATATGCATGCTTATCCCCGATGAAGTCATCCCGATTTGCCTGAGGGAAAATATTTTCCCGAACATCGCCGAAGGGGACGCAATAGTCTTCGCCCACTCATATTCATTATTCGCCGGTGACACGAAGTTGCCGCGAAACATCGATTGCATCCTCCTTGCTCCTCATGGCCCGGGGACAGCGGTACGCGAGGCTTATCTTGCCGAGTCGGGAATCCCGGCGCAGATGGCCATAGTCCAGGATTTCACCGGCAACGCCGATGCCATCGCGCTGGGGCTTGCATCGTCTTTGGGATTCGCCTCCGGCGGGTTAAGACCCACAGACTACCGCCAGGAGACAATCATCGACCTATTCAGTGAACAGGCCGTACTTGTCGGCGGCTTGGTGGCTATTATCAAGCAGGCTCTCGAGGCCCTTGAATCTGCCGGGTATGACACAGCGAGTTCAAGGGTATCCTGCCTCGATGAGATAATTGGCACAGCTATACTTTTCGCTGAAGGTGGATTAGCGGGAGGATTGGAGAAAGTCTCAACCGCGGCTGCATTTGGCGCCCTGAAAGCTGAGGAGCTGTTACGCCCCCCGCTTAAAGAAGTTTTTAAAATATTACTCGCTGATATCGAATCAGGGAAATTCGCAGCGGAACTCGAATCGGCATCATCAGCGGAATCCAAGGATTTAGAGGAGTTTAAGAAACAGCTGAGGAAAATAGCGGGCCGCTGAATTTTCGTGGCACAACTTATAAAGCCTTTACGGAGTCTAATCCGGAAGGTAAAATCAATTGGCCCGTGGAGGCTTGTCCGAGCGGTTGAAGGAGACGGTCTTGAAAACCGTTAAGCCCAAGTGGCTTCGGGGGTTCGAATCCCTCAGCCTCCGCCAATAAAAAAACCGGCGTTATGCCGGCTGCCAACATGCGTACGCTTTATTGTCAAAGCAGGTTTTCTTCGTCATAATTATCAAGGTTATCGTGCGTGGAATCGCCCTCATCCTCTTCTTCAGCCAATACCTCATCCCCTATCAACGCCGGCGTATCATCCGGTATAACCTCATCATCCTCGACTTCGATGACACCTATCCGTTCCCCGCAGATAACCTCCTCCCCTTCCCAGCAGTAAATCGCGGCTAACTTGCCGGCGGCAGGGGAATCGAGCTCGACATTCGATTTGTTGACCTCAAGCTCTATCAACGACTCCCCGAACTCGATATAATCCCCCTCGCTTTTCAGCCAGTTGGAAATCTGGACTTCATCGATCTCGTCAGAGAACTTCGGTATGACTATGTCTACTTCGTAACTCATTGTCAGCTCATCTTTACCACTTTAATATCGCCCCGCTGCACGAATATTTAAACACCATCCTGCCCGTTGCTACGGCCAAAATATTGAAAACAGACCGGTAGGCATCAAAGTAATCAGCGGAGGAGGAGTTGAGAATGTATTGCCGGTTGAAACTGTTCATCGTGCTGCCTTTTTTCATTCTCGTCTTTTTAGGAGGATGCGGTCACAATTCGGCACAATTTACGCAACCTCCTGATAATCCTGGTACAAAGGACTTGCTTTGCTCAGGTGAGCGGGAAGTCCTGGGCCGTTACCTACTCACTATCGATCCTGCAACAGGCTCGGCAGACATGGTTCCCTGCAGGGATGGTGCCATAGATAAACAATACATGAAGTCCACCGATTTCAAACTCGAAACAAAATGTATCGGATTCGTTTATAACCAGCTTTGCACCGGAGATTGGCTTGCAGCTGATATAACCTTCAATGAGATAATTACAAATCTAAGCACCACCGACTACTATGACTTATGGCTTGTTATTCTTGATGGCTACGGAGGGGAATTGGCTGACCCGTCAAGCTGGGGAAGCATCTCCAATTTTGACGCCAAATTACCATACATCTCATTTTGCACCGATGACCCTTTACGTGCTCTACCAGCGGGCCATTCCGATACCCAGACACATGTTTGGCGCAATCCCTGCGGTGGCAATCCGATTTCAGTGGATCTTGCGCTCGTCGGTAAACCTGGCTCCCCATCAGGTGCACCGGGGGATATTACACCCGACCCCGAAACCATACCAATCCCACTTTGGGACCCTCCGCAATATGCGAACCTCAGGGCCCGAGTAAGCGACCATCAAGGGGATTCCACGGCGGTTATCGATTCAAATGATGTCGGGATACCGCTCAATTTCCCTTTATATGACGATGGGGCTCACGGTGATGATGGTGCGCAAGACGGGCTTTACGCCACTGGAAATCTCCCCGTAGGCGACATCCCCTACGGGATACATGAAGTCTGGATAAGGGCCATCTCACCTGGTGACAGTCTTATGGTTTATAACAAAATTGATATTCAAGCAGGTTATATTGATGCCACCCTGGATACCGCGATATCGCTTAGAGAAACAGGTTACCTCAACCAGATTGGATACTGCGACCTTGCGTTAGACTCAACCGGGCGCCTTCATTTAGCATGGATGGAGCGGTTCGACTGGGGCGGGGTTTATGTCATGATGTGCTATTACCGCGATTATAAGGATGGCGTCTTAAGCGAGACTGTCCACCTGAATAAGGATGTGTTGATGTATGGTGGAGGCCTCCCATACCTCTCTAATCCCCAGTTGGTTGTCGGTCCGGGTGATGAAGTATATGTCTTCTGGCATCAGTGGAGCCCTTTGGGAGACGGTAAAATCGCCATGTATTCAAGGATGCGAAAGGACGGTGTTTGGCACGACCCGAAGCGTATTGATGGAGATGTCCCTTATTCGATATATGAGCCACAGGCTGTTTGTACGCCCAGTGGCGAAATATTTCTGGCGGCAAAGGATTATCGGGACGGTGTTTACGGGATTTGCGCAACATCCGTGCAGGCCGGCTCCGATGATTGGCCGGCCACGGTACGCATGTGCGTGGGCTACAGCCAGGATAATTTTTCCCTTGAGGGGATTGAATCGATGAAGGCAGCCACGGACGGCTTTGTTTATCTCGCCTTGACGAGATACGACGGCGGGAATGATTTAAATATATATATGTTGAAAATCGAACCTGAATCCATGCAGGTTATCTTTCAAACAAGGGTAAGCGACCCAGATAGCGCCGCAGATAAGGAGCTACATCCCTGCGCCTGGTTAGACCCATCCGGTGCCATCGGGGTGGTATGGGAAGGCCTCAAGGATGCCGGCACCAACAAAACCTCGATATATTATGACATCTCCACCGATGGCGGGCAAACATGGGGGACCGACCGCATCGCTTTTGACCAGGGGGACTTCGGCGCAATGCTGCCCGTGATGAAGGCATACGGCCCCGGATTGTGGGGACTGACTTTCAATTATGACCATCATAATTTCTACATTATGAGCCTTGATGGGGGACAAACCTTCTCCCCAATTGAAACAATGCAGGATTTCGGCAGCACCAACCTGCCTAATTTTGTAACCGGCCCGGGATTCGAATCCTGGCATGTATGGCGCTCAAATTACATCGACACGGACTTCAACGTATTCCTTAGACGGCGCCATTATTAACAATGCCATAGTATTCCCGGTGATTATCAACTATAATATAAGTACACGCCTCATTAGTTATTGACAAAATACTATGGGACAGCCTTTTTTTGTCATGTATAAATGAGGTATCATTGTTTGCGTATATACTTCCAGGAGGAGCAAGATGTACCGCTTCACCTCTTTGTTTATAGCAGCGATTTTGCTTATGGGAATCGTTGTTATCTTGGGTTGCTCACAATCGGCGGCGCCGACATCACCGGGAGATGATGGTGCCACCCTGCGTGACACGACCCAAGTGGGAGAGGGGGACCGCTATCTCTGGGGCTTATACGAGATAGTTGGTGATGAAAATCACGAGAACATCCAGATGATGCCCGTCCATAGTGCGTCATTCCACCTGAATGCCCGGAGATTCCTCGAAAACAGCCCCTGCGTAAATTGCATTCAGCTTACCAAGGTTGTGGTTAACGGGGCGGGGAACACCGTGTTGACAATAAGGCTGATGCATCCGTTCCCGGCGATGTTCCAGTATACGGGGTTTGATGTACGGGGCATCCTTATATTCGACGGCTCCAGCGTAATGCCGTCCAGCGGCTTGGTCGTGCCGGATAAGACCCTCGACAACTGCGAACTCGTCAACGCTGACGGTTTCACACCGCTTTATAACACGGTGATGTATCCCCCCGGTTCCCAGGAATACCCCATATTGGAATATTCAACCGGCAAACACGCATCACCCGGCACATTCACAGGTACGCTAAATGGTTATAAAATTTATTACAATATTCTTAACAGACATGTATATTCCCCTAAATCCGGCGGAGTAATGGACAGGGATTTTGAGGTCTTCATCCCGCCGGGAACATTCAGGCTCGGCTATGCAGTGGATGCATCCTGGGTACCCCCCACAGGCCCGCCCCCCTATGACGACCCCATCAACGACTGGCCTCCACAGGCCAACGAGGCCGAGGCGTACCAGATTTCCACTTATATGGGCACAATACCTCCCCTGGGCGGCAACGCCGAGATTCTTATCGACATCTACGACTGGCAGGGACCACAGACGATTTCCAAGGTCGAGGTCGAATGCCCGGTGTATTTCACAGGCTTCACTCAGGCCGAATTCCTGCAGGATGGCAGCGGATATGTCCGTTACCATGCTTATGTCTGGAACAACCTGAACCCGCACGGGGATGCTCAATACCAGGTGCTGGTGCGTGTGAGCGACACCCAGGTGCCTGATAGCGACATAGGTCGCAAGGCGTACCAGATTATGCGCGTCGCTGTTCCGCCGGATACGCCCGGGCAGGACATCATAGTTCTCGCAGACCTTACCGCATTCATGCTCAGCCCGCTCGTGGCGGATAACGCGGTATATCTTTATAATATGATCAGCTATGTGCCTCCTGAAGGCAGCCCGGCGGCTGATTACAAAAAGGTCCTGTTCTATGAAGGCCACGGGGGAACAATGTGGTATGACGACACAACCACGAAGGGTTTGGTTCAGGCGGCCGGTTATGAATATATCAGGCACTCCAACGAACCGCTGCACGCTTGTGAGACGACATACAAATGTATATTTATCTTCATGCCCGGCTATTTCAATCACACCGCATGGTTTACCGCCGCTGAGGTTGAGGAACTCAAGCAGTTCGCCGAAAAGGGCGGGCGGCTTATCCCCATAAGCGAGCGCGGTATCGTGATGACCAACAAAGATGTATACAACAAACTATTGCTCGACCTCGGTTCGGGTATCAGCGGCACACTTGTCGATTGGCCATACGAGATTTACATACCTCAGGAATTCATCTTCCCCGACCAGATTACGGAGAATGTACATTTGATGTTTGTGCAGTGGCCATCCTCATTGTTGGTTACACCCATTGATAAGGTAGTATTCATTTTGCCTGACCAGTACAACAACGACATCGTGATGGCCAGGAGCAGGATTATTGTGGATTGAAATAATCTGCCAATGTATTTACTAAAAAGGACGCTCTCAGGCGTCCTTTTTTGTTGAAATTATATCTAACCCACGAATCCCATTTCGTAGATAAATATAACCCACGAATCCCATTCCATGAATAAATGTAACCCGCGAATCCCATTTCGTAGATAAATGTAACCCACGAATCCCATTTCGTGGGTTACCATCATTATTAAACTACCTCCCCGTACAACAAGTATTCAACACAGCTTGCGACAAACCGAAGTCCGCTATGTACGTAGTAACATTGACCGCCTTGCCATGCCTGATAAAAAATAACCAACTCTCGACATCGACGTGGGCTATGCGCCTCAATGCTTCGGCATAAGCTGCAAGCTGAGGTATATACTGTTTAACCCTTTCGTCAAGAAATTCCACAGGGACGGAATCGCTTTTATAATCCACCAAATTAGCCTTGCCGTCTTTTACACAGACAAGGTCGAATCTCCCCTGCAGCATGACCCAATCCTTGGCTTGCGACCGCGGTTCAAGGTCCCGCGCCAATTCAGCTAAAGGCAATTTCAGGGAAAATGAGCGCTCGCGCCAGATTTCATCGGCTCCAGCGATTATCGGTCCCAAGGGTGAAGCGACCATTTCTCTCATCGCAACTGTCAGGGACTCATTATCCCAATTCCCGGGCAGTTGAATGATACTGCATATCTTCTGCGTTTCATTATCAGCCCAAAGTGGATCGGAAATCATTGTGAAGTCCAATAACTCAAAAGCCCGATGCAATATTTTCCCCGCCTGGCGTGCTTCCTCAGCTACAGCATCATCGATATCCCATGATACAGGCGTATAATCGGCAGCTTCATCGAACGGCATGAAGGGAGCAGCAGTCTCCAAGCGCCCCGCAGTCAATTTATCCTCGTATCTTGTCGCCCATATATAAGGGTAAGCGGCAAGTATCGGCTCGATGTCGCCAGGCGGTTCGGGGTAATGTGTCGGCAGCGGCTTGAAGGACCCAATCAACTCACGCACGTTATTGTCGCCCTCCCCGCGCGCCCGGATTTTGCCGACATCAGCGGCTGGAGTAATCCCAACGCGGATTTCAGCGCCAGACTCCCCGCATACATCGATTGACGATGGGCCGTCAAAATGCTCCCCATCGCGGGCTAAACCATCAAAACCGTCCATCCCGGCCAACACCGGCACGAACCATTCCATTGGGGAGCTTGCGTATATATCCATACTTGTTAATTCTTTAGAAAGATAACTTCCAAAACGAGATAAGTCGGCGGTGCCCGATACAATGAGCTTTTCGCGCGCTCTTGTGAAAGCGACATAGAGTATGCGCAATTCCTCAGCCCTTGAGCGCGCGCGCATTCGCTCCTTCGCCGCAATGTAATCATACGTCGGACGCGCATAGCCCTTATTTACATCGGTGAATTCATAAATCGGCCCGAATTCATCATCGAAAATCAACTCACCCCTGATGTCCGCATCATTGAACTTCTTGCCGAGGCTTGGCACTACGACCACCGGGAACTCAAGGCCCTTTGCCGAATGGATGCTCATAATCATCACTGCGCCTTCGACCTCGGGTACATCACCCGGCTTAAGCTCGTAATCACCCGCTTCAAGCTCATCGAGGTAACCGAGGAACTTCCGCAACCCGCCCTCACCTATGGGGACAGCATCGCGGGCGATATCCACAAGCCGTTCCAAATTCGCGCGCTGGACGCGGCCCCCGTCCAGGCCCAGGACATAATCCGCGTATGATGAATGCCGGAGAATATCGGCGATAAGCTCCGCAGGTGTCAGCCTCGGCGCTGATGAACGCCAATAGTCTACTTGTGTAAGGAATGATGAGATTTTCCCAAGAAGGCCGCCATCCGCATCACCATCCCTGATAAATTGGAGGACGGTTCCATATAAGCTATCGGCATCAGGAGTAAAATGCCTAATCCTGTATAAATCACCTGCATCAACTCTGCTGAATGGGGAGCGCATGGCCGCGGCAAAGGGTATATCCTGCAACGGGTTGTCAATCACGCGAAGCAGCGACCGCATATCGCGTATCTCCTGCTCATCGAGGAACCCTCCGGCACCCGCCTGCAGATGAGGAATACCCAGTTGTTTGAATGCCTTTGAAAATATCTGCGCCCTGTTCACCATGGCCCGGAGCAATACCACAACATCACCATAACCCGCAGGACGCAGCGAACCGTCCTCACGGAGGATTTGCACTTCGCCCGACTTTATCAGCTCGTCAACCCTTCTCGCCGTCCATTGGGCCTCGACTTCGACCGTCTCCCTGTCGTCCGCTTCATCAGCCGTATCATCTTCATTCAAAGACGGGGCTTCGGGGGAACCGATTATGTGAAACTCAACGACGGGGTCACCGGTTGCGTAAGAGTCTCGATGGGGTTCAAGATGATGCCCTTGGCCATAATCTATTTCCGATGCCCCGCCAGTGAATAATGGGGCGAAAAGTGCGTTGACCGCCGAACATATTGCGGGCAGGCTACGGAAGTTCACTTTGAGACGGACTACACCGCCATCCTCGTGCGCGGCTAACTTGGCTTCGTTCTCGATGAAAACATACGGCTCAGCGCCACGGAACCGGTAGATTGCCTGCTTGCCGTCGCCGACCATGAACAGCCCATCGGGAGTGCATAATTCACGCAGGATGGCTTCCTGCAGGCGATTGTTATCCTGGAATTCATCTACGAGTAAATATTTAAATCTCTCACGATACCCCTTCCCCACCTCGGGATTTTCCACGAGCACTTTCAAGAGCCTGTGCTGGAGGTCGTCGAAATCCATTCCCCAGCGTCGCGCCTTGAGACGTTCATAGCGCTCGATGAAAAGCTCGGTCAGTTTGACAAGAACAGAAATATCGAGATGGGATTGAGTCGTCTCGGGAGCGCCCTCGGATAACGGAGCGCCAATCAAAGCTTTGAACCTATTGAAATATTGTTCCTTGAGCCGGTCGGTCTCTGCCTTCAGCTCGGCGGATGGCTTGCCATACATCGCCGGGGCTTTAAGGCCGGATGCCATATCCAGGAATTTCTCGGGTTCCTTCATCGGGCTGACCTTGGAAATGCGCTCAAGCTCACCCAGGAACACATCGATATTCTTCGCATATGCCGCCTTCGCTCCTTTCCCCGTTTCATCAGATGACCAATTTACAAGAGTCAAATATTCCTTACTAAGCATATTTAACCGCTCGGATAACAATTGCGCATAAGCCTTGAATCCCGGAAGCTCAGTCGGGCGGATATCCCCCGCATTCCTGATTTCCTCCATCCAATGTTGCGGCGCAACCTGCTTCATAAGCCAACTGTGGATGCTGAGCACCTGCCTCTGGATTCCCGCATCGAATTCCCTGCCGCCGTGGTTGTCGCAGAGGGCGCTTACCTGCTGGAGGAATGAATCATCCCCGATGACACCGCCAAATAAATCATCGAAAATTTCCTCAAGGGCCTGACGCCTGAGCAACTTGCATTCCTCTTCGGGTATGACAAGAAATGAGGGGTCAATACCGGCAAGCTGATAATTCTCCCTCAACAGGCGGCGGCAGAAGCCATGTATTGTCGAGATGTATGCCCCATCGAGTGCGCGAAGTATTCCCCTGCCCGCGCCAAGCTCCTCGAACCTGCGCCTTACGCGACGTTTAAGCTGCTCAGCCGCTTTCTCCGTGAATGTCAGTGTCGGCAAATTCTCGGGGTCGGCTTTGCCGCTATTGACGAGCCACACGAAACGTTCCACGAGTACCGTGGTTTTCCCGCTGCCGGCCGCCGCGGCAACCAGCAGTTCGCCGCCCTGCCACTCGACGGCCCGACGCTGGTCGTCTGTCAACTGAGGTCCTTTGCGTACTTCCGCGCTCAAGGCTCCCTCTCCGGGTGCCGGTAGCTATTCACCGTCAAATCGAACCGGCATAAATCGCGATAGTCGCAATGCGTGCATGGCCTGGTTTTATTATATATGTAAGGCTTCACGTTAATTTCACCATCCAAAAGCCTTCGCGCATATTTGCCGATACGCTCGAATGCCGCATCCAATGTCGCGTTGAACTCCTTCTCATCAACCCCATCCTTGCTTCTGCTCCTCAAGGCAAGCATATCCTCGGGTAATGAACCCTTGAGATAAATCCCACGGCGCGTGAAATCATTGGCAGCTTTGCGAGGGTCGTCAGTTGTCCTTTTTTCAAGATAGAGAAATAATCCAGCCAAGGGTTTATATCCAACCAAATCCGACAAAACTTTCAAATAAATCGGAAGCTGCGTCTCCAAGCCAATACGCATAAGCTGTGGCAAACCCGCTTTCTCACTCGACAGCTTGTAATCAAGGGCAATCGCGCCGTCCATCTCCGGTGACGTCCCCATATCAATCCTGTCGAGCGCCCCGGTAAGCTCAACCTCCCCTCCCCCGGGAATTAGCAACTTCACGCCGGGCTTGTCCTCTACGCCGAAACGCCATTCGAAGTAGCGCGGTCGAAATGGAATTGCTGCTAAGCGCCGTATTTCCTGCGTCATGAATGCATATATCAGGGGATAAACCTTGGTTTCCAGCAGCGCCTTCTCAAGCGGGTTGCGTATGAGGACGCCATCGCGGAACGTCTCCGCCAATGTGCGGGCATATCCAACAGCTTCGCCCGCAAGCCCTTCGGCATCATCAAGCTCGGGGTCCGCCCCCGGGGCAAACCATCGTTTGAAGCACGATTCAAGCACCCTGTGCACGAACGACCCAAGCTCAAGGCGTGTAACCTCGCTTATAAGCCGTAGCTCCAAGGACAAGTCATAGCGCGCGAAATATTGGAATGGGCAGTTCCCGAAAGTACGCAGGCGCGTTGCATCCAATTTATTCAAGCCACCGGCCCTTGCGCTACGCTCGGTTTCACCAAGACAGGGCTCATTTGAATATGTAAGACTTGAGAAGATGAACTGCAGCCTGTTATCCTCGGCGAGACGCGACTGGACAACCCCATAAGCCCCAAGTTCCTTCGTCCCTGCATTCCCCTCGCTGACAGCCGTGTCGATCCAGCCGGCTATTTCATTCGCATTAAGCGGCATCGGCTGATTGTGGACCCGAATTGCACTATCATCCGGTTTGATACCCAGCGCCCGTTTTGCCTCACCCACAAACGGCGATGGCGCCCCCCCCTGTTCGTCTTCAGCCGGGAAAATCAGATAGAGTTTCTCCTTAGCGCGGGTGCATGCTATATAAAAGAGATATTCCTCCTCAGCCTGAATCGTCTTATAATCGGTCGCCCAATCGGGGAAGCGTTCCGTCAGGCCGCGCAGTTCCCTCTCGTCGAACAATCCGGCGCCGAAAGGGTACTTCGGGAAAGCCCCTTCCTCAAGGCCGCAGATGAAGACTGCACCGGCTTCCTCGACACGCGACCGGTGTACCTCCCCAATGACAACCGCATCAAGTGCGGGAGGAATACGCCCCGTCGAGAGGATATCAAGAGTCGAGCGAAGGATGATGGCATAGTCGGCGGGCGCGATATATTCATCACCCAATACCGCCTGTATCCTGCCCAAAATTTCGGTGATAGTCTCATAAGCACGTTTCTCATCATCGGAGCTAAGCCCCAGTATGGCAGCATCTTCGCTAAGCCGCTCCTTGACTTTGAAGCCGTCGATCAATTGCAGCGTCGCACGGGAATAATCACTTATCGGGCCCTTATTCCGATACGTCTCATTCACCTGCTCATTGAATGAGCATAAGGGGGCCAAGATATCCATTGCGGCATTGCGCAGCTTCTCGCGCCTGCGCTCCCGCTTGCCGCTATAGCGCGCTTCCGCCGCAGGACTTAACCATTCGCGATATATGAAGTCGAATGTGAGGCCGTATTCCAATATGTAATTCTCAAGCCTGTCTATCTCCACATTCGGTATCGGGACAAGGCCGCAACGCAGCAGTGCGAGGAAAGCATCGCGATGGAAATTCTTCAACACCACATCCCACGCGGATTCTATGAGCCTTGCCAACGGATGTCCCCTGATTGGCTTGCGCCTGTCGAGGAAGTGCGGTATCCCGGCTATATCAAACGCCTCGATAAGATAATCGGCGATGGCCCCGAACCCGCGCAGCACAACGACGATATCCCTGTAGCGAAGCCCCGAGAATACAAGGCGCTTTATTTCGTACGCAATAATTCTTGCCGCAGCCCTATTATCAGACGCAGGGATAAAATATACCCCCGAAGGATCCGCCGCGCTTTTGACCCGTGAAAATAGGTTTACCTCTAACGCTGCGATACTTGGGGATGCAAATCTCTTGAATTCCCCTTTTACACCAATCTCTTTGATATTAAACTCAAATCCATTACTTTCGGCATAATCGCGGAACCATTCGAAGGTCTGCAAATTACCGGAGAACATCTCGCGCGAATATTCCAGGCCGGAATGTATCGCGTCGGGGTCAAGGCATAGCCCAACCTTGGCTCCCTCCGCGTTACACAAAATGCCACCCAACGCCGCCTTCTCCTGCCGGGTGAAACCGCTGAAGCCATCGATGAACCATGTAACCCCCTCAAGGCTTTTCTCCCCTTTGGCCATAACCGCCAATTCACTCAGGCAATCCTCGGCATCGCGCAAACCTCCCGTCGAAAGGGCATCGTTATAAGCTTTGTAAATCCGCTCGAGGAATGCCAACTTCGCGCCGGTGAATCCTGTTTCAGACAATTCGATGTCACCAGGCTCAACCGAAGTCGCTTGGGCCCTTTTGAGGATTTTCAACTGCTCGCTGAGAGACGCGATGAATCCCGGACGATTCCTTATTGTGCCAAACGGTTCGATGCTGAAATCGGGATTGCGCATTATGGCCGTGAGCAGTAGCCGCTTCTCAACTTCATCGATTATACGAGGGCCCTCATCGTGGTTGAGCTGCGCGAAAAGCCGTCGGAAGCTCAGCACACCTGTACGGAAGCAGCCATCAATATCCGGTGGTGAAAGCAGGCGGCGTTCGGTGAGGTGCGTCGCCTGTTCCGGCACGAGGAAATTGATACGCCTCGGTTCGCCGCGATGTATATTGTCCCACGCCTCCTCAAACAGAAACCTGCTTTTGCCGCTGCCTGCGCGGCCTATTATCGCTGTGAGCTTCATCCTTGCGCCTACGCCATGTTATGCTTACCGATGATTTTTGTAAATGGAAATCGCCCCATAACCCTGACGAATGTTCCCCCTCATAACCTGCAATCCTCCACCCTCCAGCCTCCACCCGCCAGCCTCCAGCCTTCCTCTCTTCCGGGTGGCACCCTTTTGTCTTCAAAAGGGTGGTTTGCAGGCGGGACGCCTGCGCTACAACAGATGCCGGGTGGCGCCCACAGGCGAGGTCTTCCGAGCATGTGGGTGTTTCATATTGTAATATTAACCAATTAACTTTATCTGTAATCACCCACATCCTCGAAGACTCGGCTGTGGGCGCCACCCCGGCAAATGAATTGCCGGGCTAAAATACTCCAGCCTACAGCCTCCAGCCTCCAGCCTTCTCTATAGCTACTTCTCACTTCAAATAAACCCGCTTCTCCCGGAAATCATAGTGGCAGAGATTCTCGAGCTTGCAAAATACCTTGAATACAAAGGGCAAATCGCGCACATCGCCGAATAGAATTTGCAGCTCCCCAAGTGTTATGCGGTTTCTATGATTGACCATCCCCTGGTAAACCATCCGCACGAATTCCTTATCGAGGGCTATCCAAGTGTCGCGTTTCCCTTTTCCCGACTTGCGCAAATGCACCGCGCCATCAGCCACCTTGACGACGTTCTTGGTGACATTATCAAGGTTATAGATGATATCCTTCTCGGAACAATACTTCACAAAAGCCGGCCAGATGAGTTCCTCAAATTTGTCCACTGCGAACTCCCACTTGGTACTTCCCACATCCTACCCACTCCCCAGCCGGTTGCCCGAACAATTTGCCATACAAAAGGAAATGGCTTCAATAATAGTTTCCTCTTCTACGTGCAACTTTAATACCGTCAGATAATGCTTAGCATAAGGGTATCTTTACGTTATAATCAGATGCACATGAAGGAGGGGTATATGATGCTGAAACCTATCCTGACTTTAATGGCTATGATGCTTGTGGCTATTATGCCCTTTGCTGGCTTGGCAGCCAATGCTTCCCCTGACGACAATGAATTGAACGGGGGAGGTGACCTTAGGTTTGTTATTTCACCCGAACCAGCCCTCAAAGCAATCGGGCCGGATGCAGAGGACCCTATCAGCGCACTGATAGGTCTGCTCAAGGGGGAAGATAAGAGGTTGAGCGCAAGCGCTGCGGAAGCACTTGCACAAATTGGCGTTGATGCTGTACCGGAACTCATTGATGCATTGGGCAGCGAAATGCCCGATGTCCACAGGTGGGCTGCGTATGCGCTAAATAAAATAGGGCCGCCTGCGAAGGAAGCAGTCCCTGCCCTTATTGCAACCCTCGACGACAAGAATTCTGAAGTTCAATGGCAAGTTATCGAAGCATTGGGAAACATAGGACCTGATGCCAAAAACGCTGTGCCAAAATTGATCCCCACCCTTGATAATGAAAATCCTAATACTCGCTATTACGTCATTCATGCCCTTGGCAGCATCGGCAAGGGCGCTGAAGAAGCCATACCTGCATTATTCAACCTGATGAAAAATCACAAACCTTATGACGCCGGCTCTCTTGGAGAAACCTTGGGGAAAATCGACGGCCCGGCAATTCCGCTTCTGATTGGAGCTTTGAAGGATGAGAATCAATTCACACGCGGAGAGGCAGTTAACGGTCTTTATTATGCCGGTCCCGCGGCAAAAGACGCGGTCCCGCTGCTTGTAGAAATGATGTCCGCAAATGGAAATAAAGGGTTTGTCGGTGATTGCGTGGCAAAAACCCTTGGTGCGATAGGCCCTGCGGCCAAGGATGCAATCCCTTATTTGATAGAGAGGCTTGGAAGATGGGACGGTTCGAATGCGCCATACGCCCTAAGCAGGATTGGTCCTGACGCGGTTCTGGATTTGATAAAGGCGACAATGAGTGAGGATTTGAAGATACAATCGGCTGCTGTTCTTGCCCTTCGTCGTATGGGGCTGGTGGCGAGGGATGCAACACCTGCACTGATTGCCGCTTTGAACAGCCCAAAAGCGAAGACAAGAATGGATATAGCGCGAGCCCTTGGAAGCATAGGGCCTGATGCATCATATGCCGTGCCTGCATTGCTTGATGCCGGGAACCCCTCATTGGTAGAGTTGGATAATCAGATGATCAGGGAAGGCCGGACAGCAATCGGCAAAATCGGCAACGGAACACTGCCATATCTCGAGAAGGCCGTCACGGATGAAGATAGTTCTTTGCGGATGATAGCAGCTGGCTCTTTAGGCGATATTGGCCCCGAAGCCGTCCCCCTTCTCATAAAGGCACTCAAGGACAGCGATTCCAATGTACGACAATCCGCAGCATGTTCGCTTTCACATATAGGCCCCGGAGCCAAAGAAGCAGTGCTGCCGCTTATCGAACTGCTGAAGGATAATAGTTCTTATTTATTGCGGGCTGTTGCCGGAGCGCTTGGCGAAATAGGCCCTGAGGCGGAGGCCGCGCTCCCAGCTCTAAGAGAGATCTCGCAGACTCATGAGCTAAGCGTTGTACAAGGTGCAGCATTGATTGCCATCGACAAAATAACCAATCCCCAGAAAAATAGCGCCCCTAAGAGAGAACTAAGTTACGAATTCCAGATTCATCCTTTTTCCTTTACTGAGTTAGCTGACTCGCAGTTCCTGCCCTCGTTAATTGACAACCTTAAGGACGAAGACCCAGCAATCCGACGGGCTGCAGCCAAGAAGCTTCATTATGTAGGGCCAGATGCTGCTGCAGCTGTCCCAGCCCTGATAGACAACCTTAACGATGAAGATTCAGTTGTACGTTGCTGGGCAGGGGTAGCCATTGCCGATATCGACCCAAGCATCACCGCTGCAATCCCCGCGGTTGTTGAAGCACTCGGGGCTGATGATTGGGAATTGAGCACAGCGTCTGGACATGCAATCAATCGGTTCAACAGGATCCCAGCGAGTTTTGCACAGGATTTGATAAGCGCCGTGTCGAAGGCAGGACAGCCCCCACTGTTCGGAGTCGTGGAGCCGCTCAAGCTTCTTGGCCCGGATGTTCATGAAGCCATTCCATATCTTATCCAATCCCTTCAAGACTCCGATGACTCCTGGTGCATAAAGATGCTTTCAGTTCTAAGATACTATGGACCCGAAGCCGCTGATGCCGCACCGGCGGTTATCGAATGTACAACGCATGTCAATGATCAAATCCGATTGAGGGCAGCTAACACACTCGGGTACATCGGTCCCGTCAATGACCAGGTCATCCCGGCCTTAACTCAATTATTGGCTGACAACAATGTTAGAGTAAATTACGCTGCTGGATTCGCGCTTGCCAATTTCGGGAAGGAAGCGGTCCCTGCGCTGATAGAATCACTAAGGACAATTCCTAATCCCAAAGATAATTGCGTTCGAAAAGCCCTTGAACTGATTGGTCATGATGCATTCCCATTCCTGCTGGCGGCATTGGAGGACGACGATTGGACTATGCGCCGCAGGGCCGCTACAGCCCTTGAGTATATGGTGCCAGGTGTAAAAGAAGAATTCCTTACAAGCTTAGGCGTCGAGGAGAGCAAGGAAGAGCTTTTGAAGCGAGTGAAGATCATCGCTTCGGGCCGACATCCCCTTCTCAAAAGTAAAAATTAAATCCTTCTATTTGATATACCAATTACACAGCTTCCGGAATGCCCCCAGAATCTCCCCAATATTCCGCATCGTATAAAATTCGCTCATCTCAAGCCCGACAACAGTACGCAGCCATTCCTCCGCGTTCGGGCATAGGCCAGGCATGTAGCGTTGAGGCGGGTCGGACTCGAATGCCAAGCCAGTATGTCCAGGAAAGAATGCCTGGTCGCGAAAGACGGGGTATTCATAAACAGGAATTCCGGTGTGCCCAAATGAGCATCGTACACCCTCGGCCTGTAGCGCTTCAGCGAATCTTCGCGCGGAAATCCCCACGACCTTCTCATCCACTCGCACGAAAAAGCCAAGGTACGATGCCCTCCCACCTTCGGGCGCTTCAAGCGGATGCAATCCCGGCATACTTCGAAGTCCCTCTAATAATGCCTCTCCCAACTTCCGTCTTGTATCAACTATCCACGGCAACTTCCGCAATTGGGCAAGGGCTACCGCGCCCTGCAATTCGCTGATACGATAATTCATCCCCAATTTCGCAGGTATCCTTACATCCGGGTCGCGCTGATAATATTTGTCCGCGAACGATGCCGCATCATGGGCCAGTCGCTCATCATCGGTAAGTATGAACCCCGCTTCACCAGCGGAGATATGCTTGAAATCATTCATACTCCACGCGGCAAGTTCGGTGAATGTACCCACAACCTTACCGCGATACTCCGCCATATAACTCTGCGCACAATCCTCGATAATCGGCAGGCCCTTCCTTGACGCGAGCGCGAGAATCGCCCCCATGTCACACGGGTAACCGGCAAGGTGAACAAGAAGTATCGCCTTAGTACGCAGAGTGACGACGGCCTCGATGCTTCCAGCAGTGCAATTTCCCGTGCGCAAATCGATGTCGGCAAAAACGGGCACGGCGTTTTGCCACAGGATGCCTATCAGCGATCCCATATCGGTTATTGGGCTCGTGATGATTTCATCGCCTGGCCCCACTCCGAGAGCGAAAAGGGCAGTGTGTACTGCGGCTGTGCCTGATGATACAGCGATGCAATATTTCCGCCCGAACAATTTCTCGGCGGCACGGCAGAATTCCTTCACCTTGTGCCCATGCGCATAGAAGAGAGTCCCCTGCACCAACGCTTGTTCAAGCTCGGTTAATTCTTCCGCGCCATATTTATTCCCCATCCCATAAGGCTCTGTGACGGCCTTAGGGCCACCTTCGATGGCAGGAACATCAATATTGTTTCCCTCAAACCTGTTCATCGGCATTTCACTATTTCCCCGACAAAAACCTCAGCGCATTATATTCAAGTATTGCCTCTCTTACACCAAGCTCCAAATGCGCATAATCAAGGGCAATCATGGGCGAATCGGGATACCGGAACGGGAAAGCAGTGCCGAATAAAAGCTGGTCAGTGTCAAAACGCCTGCACAGTGTCTCAAGCTCATCGCCACGTCTTACATGTGAAATATCGACGTATAAATTCCTTCTTGGGGTAAGATGCTTGAATATCTCATCGAAGCCGATAAGGTCGGTGATGAGTAATCTTAAATCAGGAAGCTTATTCAGCAATTCCTCGATCTCCGCGCCGGTCGGGTTAATCAACCCGCGCAACGCCCAATGCTCTATACCTTCCTCCATACGCGCCGAATAGCTTACCGGCAACCCTTTTTGGGCGATAAGTTTCAAAAATGGCCATATGCCGTCATCGGATATCCTGTACCCGTGATAACCTGGGTGTATCTTGACTCCTCTAAAACCCAACTTCTCAATACAATTGTCTAAATCATTTTGCCAGCCTGGATACGCCGGGTTTATAACGGCGAAGGGGATAAGCCTGTCTTCGTAGCCCTTGATGTCATCTATTAATTCGTAATTCGCCTCCTGCGGATTTCGGTACATAACCCCGCGCATCGACGATACGAAAGCTTTGCCTATATTGTATGCATTCATCATTTCAAGCGCTTCCACGGCAGTGCCGCCTGTAACCTGCCTGAGAGCCCATGTGCCGAGATAGATATTCGCATCTATTACCAACAAAACACCTCTAAATATTTAATATCCTGCGGGCATTTCCGGATAAAACAAGGTCACGCTCCTCGTCACTGATACAAGCCCCTCTGACAGCCCCTAATGTCGGCGCAATGCTGCCGTCAGTCCCAAAAAGGCAACGTCCGGCTCCAAGCTCGCGTACCGCAAACTCCACACATCCCCTGCTCGAGCCCGAACCTGATAAGTCGGCATACACATTCGGGCAATGTCCAACCGCCTTAATGCTTGCCTCCCAATCCTGGCCGAGCATATTCACATGGCCGTTGATTATCACGGTATCCGGGTGCCGCTTCGCAAGCCTGGCTATATGCAGCCCGTTCGAACGCTTATCGCTGGGGGATGGATCATAGCGGAAGCGGCCGTCCCTCGGGTAAAGCGAGGGCCATGCCCACTCAACATGGAAGAGTATCGGCACGCCCAATTCCGCCGCCTTTTCCGCCAAGGGATCAACGGATGGGTCATCGGCATAAACCGAAGTATAAAGCTTGAGACCTCTAAAACCCTCATCCTTTATCCAGCCCTCGAAATCATCCACGGCACCTGCTTCAAGCGGGTTGATAAGGCAGAAACCAAGAAATTTATTATGGTGACTTTTAACTAAGCGGTAAACGTCCAAATTGTTGCTGCGACATTCCCACCGTGTCGGGTTCTTCGGAAAACGGCCGCCGGGCAATTCCACCTTTGAGATGCAGGTTATATCGAAACCGTAACGCTCGGCGACCTCAACGATATCGTAGGGTTCGATGGCGTCACTCCCCCAGAGATGCTCGTGTATGTTGATAATCATCGCAATATTAATTGTGTCGTAATATAAAGTACATCTATAGATAATTAGATACACCCACAAGCTCGAAGATGAGCCTTCGCCAAGCCTACGGCTCACAAGCTCGCTTATGGGCGGCACCCGACGTTGGTATTTTATTTATGAATATTAAGCTTCGACTCGATACTATTTCATCATCTCCTCTATCGTAAGCTTGTTGAAGTTGAGGATGAGGTCCGATGTATCACCTTTGACAGTGATTATCCCCGAACCGATCTTGGATTCCATAAGCGGCCCCGCATATAGTTCATCAGTGGGAAATGGGGTAACAGGGTCATCCATAAGGCGCATATCACCGTCCCATTTGTAAATCATCTTACGCCCGTGCCTGGTAGTACATTTCACAACCGGCCCTTTATCAGTGGCTTCAAGGGTTGGTATTGGCGCACGAAGGATTGCACTTATAAAAGCCTCATAATCCCCGTCGTCGGCCTTACGTCCCGTTTCCACGACAAACGCCACCTGTCCGGCATGCACGCGGCAGCGCCAGTTATCCGGATGCTCGCGCCATTCGCCGGGCACAAGCGGACGTATACCAACATAAAAATCCCCGTCGTGCCCGAATATCCACCCCTTGCGAATTTCATGGTTTAAACATTTAGGCATAAACAAATCAACGTGGTCGGTATCGGTTCCCTCGGGGACATCATAAGCGGCAATTAATGTGTCCTCGAGTTGATATATGCGCTCAAACGGCGACGACGATGTCCACTTGTCCGGGTCAGTATAATCCCCCTTCGTCGCCTGCACCGTTGCCGTGAGCATATGCGGGTCCTCGGGGAAGAACATCGCAAGCTCATAACCCGACCAATACGGATGAATCGTGAAGCACACTGTATTATATGCGCTCCCCTTCCACGTGACATCCCAGGTATGCTGCTGGATGGGCTGCAGTATGCCGCCCTGTAAAGAGCCTAAGCAGTAATCCGGCGTCATATAATTGTACCTGAACACCGGCGGGCTCATCATGCCGCCATATTCATATGCTGGTGATTCAGGTGAGTCGGCATAGCGCATAAGGTATCGAACACGCTTCACTTCCGTGGTAACAAACGGCTCGCTGCGCCTGTGGGCTATATCGATAACCGCCTGCGGGCATCGATATGAGCCATAGATAATTGCCGTATCCCAATCCTCGAACAGCTCGGGAGCGGGGATGCCGCCGAAATAATAATAGAAATAATCCCTGTCGCGCGAACCGTCGCCCCATCGTACCTGCGTATCATATATGCGGCTATGCCCCCCGCAATAGCGCCCGTCAAGCGCATCATCGGCGAAATCGGCCAACAGCAAATCGATCATCATCTCCGCGCGACGCTTCACAACGGGGTCAGCAGCGAATTCATAAAGCAATTCCATCGGTATGAGAAAAGCCATGTTATAAACCGGCGAATCGAACTCCCCCTGTCCCCTGGTCGCCGTAAGCATCGACCAGTTGGCAAGCCATTCGGCTGCGTCGTCGTAATTCTCCTGCGATGTCCGCCCCGTGAACCATTCATCGGCGCTCGCTTCGGGAAATGTCTGCGCGGCGAGTAGCTTCGCTGTGTGATACATCACCCAATGGTTCTCAGTATCCCCGCGGACAATGGGCGTTGTGATAACCACTTGCCGCAGCAATTCGCGAATATCGGGCGGAAGCTCATCGCGGCAATACGAATACAGACCTATCGATTCGAGGAACCAGAACATATTATGGCCCGGTGTGCGAAGGGTGGCGCGCAACTTCTCATAGAATGCACCATCCGCTTTCCCCTCTTTGATAATCGCCACCGACTTAAGCAGGTTGGGTTTCTCCCCATAGGGCTGCGTCGCCAACCATTCCCCCGCCAATCGCGCCCGCTCATCGAAGCCGGAATCATTTGCTGGTAAATATTCAACTGGTGGGGCAGGAGTAGCGTTCATAACAAGACTCCCCGGTTCCTGCGAAAGCGGCTCCGGCGGCCCGACATAGAGGTCGCCGTAATACAAATCGCTTATAACGCCCTTCCCCTCGCTGATGAGCTTCCAGTTATAGCCGCCGTCATAACTCTCGAAAAAACCATCGCGGCATCCGGCGAATATATGCAGATCATCATCGGGGTCGAACGCCATTGCATATACCGATGATTCCACGCTGAATTCCCCCGTACCTTTCGCCCACGTTTTACCCGAGTCCCACGAGAAAGCCATCGCATAATTATTGCCGACGTAAATTCTATCGCGATATTTCGGGTGCTGCATCACGCAATCGACCACATTATCGACCCCCTCCACTTTGTCCCATTTCGCGCCATTGTCGCGCGATACCCACAGCCCGTCGCCATCGGTACCCGCCCATATCACATCGCCGTCGCGAAGGTCCTGCCATAGCGAACGTATGATTGCATCGGGTCCGACTTTGGCATATGTCTCGCCATTATCATCAGTTATAAAAATCCCCTTCTCCGAACCCATGAAAATCCTGTCACGGCTTCTACGGTCAGGGCATACGCAACTCAGATAGCCGAACGGCTGCGGCTCGCCTGGCTTCATCCATGTATCTCCGCCGTTGTCGGTGTAGAAGAGGCCATACGACCCCGCAGCCCACGCCCTATACGGGTCGCGGCGGTCCATCCGCACATCCTTAACCTCCGTCATACACCATCCGCCGGTTGAGCGCCAATTCTGCCCGCCATCGCGGCTCACCATCACGCCGTTACCCTGCGCGGAATATACCCAGCGACCGTCGGGGCTGACATCAATCGCGAACCCTTTCTCCTCGGGCCATGCCAATGTTTTCCACGTCTTTCCTTTATCTGCACTCACCTTCGGTCCATTCGTAAACGGCCCCTTGCCCACTACATGCCCGCGAAAAAACGTCAGCGCGCACAGAAGGCGGGGTTGAGTGCTTGGATTAGCAGTATCAAGGGCACCCACAGCAAATGTGGGAATCATAGTCACCAAAAAAAGCGTCAGGAGTAAAATCAAAGTCGTTTGCAGGTGTCGCATCATCCTTACCTCAAGGTCAGGTATTGTATTTGATATAGGTGGGAATATGTTACATCAACAGATGATAAATTACTAAATAGATGTTATATATCACCCACATCCTCGCGGACTCGGCTGTGGGCGGCACCCGGAGGTATATTCAATTCATATAATTGATACCCTACGTCTCCCCAATCGTCCAGCTATTAAAATTCAGAACGCGTATCTTCTCATCCCCCAAAATCCTAATCACTCCCGACCCCCAGTCGGATTCAATCAATGGCCCTGAATATAATTTATCCGTTGGAAACGGCGTTACCGGCTCATCCATAAGCCGCATATCGTCGCCCCACACGTATGCCATCTTACGCCCGTGCCTTGTCGTAATATACACCTCCGGCCCGGTCGCCGTCTGTTTGAAATCGGCCATCGGCGCTAAAAGGACGCTCTTCACGAAATTTTCGTACTCCCCATCATCCGCTCTACGCCCCGTCTCCACAATAAAAGCCGCCTGCCCTGCCGGTACCGTGTAGCGCCAATAATCCTCGTGCTCGCGCCATACTCCGGGCACCAGCGGACGTATGCCGATATAAAAACCCCCGTCGTGCCCGAATATCCAACCCTTGCGCTCCTCGTGATTAAGGCACTTCGGCATGAACAAATCGACGTGCTGCGGGAAATCGCCGGGCGGCACGCTGTATGCCGCAATCAGCGTATCCTCAAGCTGGAAGACGCGCTCATAGGGTGACGATGATGTCCACTTGTCCTCATCGGTATAACCCGACTTCTGATATGACACGGACGACTGCAGCATATGCGGATCCTCCGGGAAAAACATCGCAAGCTCGAGCCAGGACCAGTACGGATGCAGCGTGAAGCATACCGTATTCGCCGCGCTGCCTATCCACGTCGCATCCCAGGTATGCTGCTGAATCGGCTGCAATATCCCCCCCTGCAGCGAGCCAAGGCAATAGTCGGGGGTCATATAATCGTAGCGATATACCGGCGGGTTCATCTCGCCGCCATATCGAAATGCGGGCGATTCGGGGTAATCACCATAGCGGAAAATATTGCGCACACGCTTGACCTCCGTATGCACGAACGGCTTGTTACGCCTGTGCGCGATATCGAATATCGGCTTGGGGCAGCGGTATGAGCCATAAAGCGCCGACACCGACCAGCCGTGAAAATTCTTTGGCGGGTTGACGCCGCCGAAATATATGTAGAACATATCGCCGTCCTGCGAACCGTCGCCCGAACGTACATGCACATCATACAACCTGCTATGCCCGCCGCAGTAGCGCCCCTCAAGCGCATCGGCGGCGAAGTCGGACAACAGCAAATCGAGCATCATACCGGCCTTGCGCTTCAACACAGGGTCCATGGCGAAATCATAAAGAAGCTCCATCGGATATATGAAATATATATAATATGCCGGTGAATCGAATTCCCCCTGCCCTATTGTGGTTGTTATTCTGAACCACTGCTCAAGCCACTCGAGAGCGTCGTCGTAATTTTGTTTCGATGACCGCCCGTTATACCACTCCGACGGTGTCGCATCCGGCCAGCTCTGCGCCGTCAAAAGCAACGCGGTGTGATACATCACCCAATGGTTCTCGGTGTCACCGCGGTATATGCTGTTCTCAACCAGCGACCGGCGAATCAATTCAACGATATCCGCCGGCAGTTCATCCTGGCAGTGAAGGTACAGCATTATCGCGGGCATCGACCAGAACATGGCATGGCCGGGCTCGCGCAATGTAGCTCGCAGGGCATCATAGAACGCCTCATCCGCCTTGCCCTCCTTGATAATGGCCACGGCATTCGCCACACCGACTTTTTCCTTATACGGCTGATCCGCAATATTTTCCTTGCCGATTTCTGACCTTTCAACAAAACCAGCGTCAAAATCATCCCTGAATTCATTGCCGCTTACCGTTGTATTCGGAATAACCGGCGGTTCCGGTTGCTTTGAAAGCGGCACGGGTGGCCCGACATAGAGGTTCACATAGCGGACGTCCCATATTCCCGCGTTACGCTGCCCCACGAACTTCCAGTTAAATCCGCCGTCCCGGCTCTCATAGAAGCCGTCGCGGCATCCGGCATAAATACGCTCTCCATCCTCCGGGTCAAACGCAATTCCATAGAAAGCTGAGTCCGTCCCGAAATCCTTACCTGTACCCTTGTCCCAGGTTATACAAGAATCGAGCGAAAAATATACTCCGTCATCACATCCCGCGAAAATCCTCTCGTGATACTTGGGATGCTGCGCCACGCGGTTCACGATGCTCCCCGTCCCCGGCACATTCTTCCACGACCTGCCGTCGTCGTTGGACACCCACAATCCGTTCCCGTCCGTACCTGCCCAGAACCTGTGATTGCCGCGTAAATCCTGGATAATGGAGCGTATCTTGGCATCCGGGCCAACTTTGATATATGTCTTCGCCCCATCATTCGTAATATACAAACCAACCTCTGTACCTATCAGCACCCGGTCGGGGTTGGTTCTGTCAGGGCATACGCTGCTGCTAAAAAGGAACGGTTGCGGCTCACCCGGCTTCTCCCAGCCTTCGCCGCCATCGGTTGTCTTGAAAAACCCATACGCTGTAGCCGCCCATGCATTGCGCGGGTCATGGGTGTCCATACGCGCATCGAGCACCTCTGTAACCCGCCAACCGCCGGTCACACGCCAATTCCGGCCGCCATCCTCACTCACAAAGACGCCGTTACCAGCACCGACATAGACCCAACGGCCGTCGGGGCTGACATCGATCGAGAAACACTTGGCATCCGGCCACGCAAGCCCTTTCCACGTCCTCCCGTAATCAGCCGAAACCTTCGGGCCGTTTGTCGTATCAACATTGGCGCCACCGACATTGTACCCGCGATAGAACAACACCGCCTCAACAAGACGCGGCTGCGTATCGTCCCCTGATACATCCCCCACCTTCGCGCTGACCGGCGTAATCAGCACCATAGCGAGTAAGCAAAATATTTCCGTTATTACTCTTCTAAAATGCATTGCTGAATATCCTCATTCCATCTCAGTTTTCAAACACCGACCAATGACGCCATTTTAGGGTATCAACATTAATTTGCAATAGATGATGTATGTGGACAGTTCAGCTTATACTTGTTTTTGAACTTGAATCAAACAGGCAAAAAATATAAGCTGAACCATGTAGGCGAGATTTGTATGGATAGAGTATTCAAGTCTAAAGAGGTGAAGAACTTTGGTCGGCCTGAATAATTCAAGAATTAGATTCATCATATCGAGCCTCCTGATATTGAGTGCCTTAATCTGGATGCCACTCCATGTCGTTTACGCCCAATCCGGTAAGCTCTCGGCGCGGGACATACTCAACAAGGTTGACGACCTCTATAGAGGCGATGCCAGCACGGGCGAAATGACCATGGCAATTGTCACCGAGAACTGGTCGAGAACACTCACCATGCAAATCTGGGCGAAAGGGAAAGATAAATCGTTGATCCGGATCCTCTCCCCCGCGAAGGAACAGGGCACCGCAACACTTCGCGTGGGAAATGATATCTGGAACTACCTCCCCAAGGTCAACCGCACGATAAAGGTCTCCTCATCTATGATGTCGCAATCCTGGATGGGAAGCCACTTCACCAACGACGACCTCGTACGCGAATCGCGCATGGCGGACGATTACACCTTCGAAACAACCTTCGATGGTGTGCGGGACGGCATTAAGGTTATCGAGATAACGTGCATCCCAAAACCGGAAGCGGCAATCGTGTGGGGAAAGATTGTCCTCACGGTCAAAGACGAAAGCTACATCCCGCTTTCAATTTTATATTACGACGAGAGCATGAACCTTGTCCGCACTCTGATCTTCTCGGATATCAAGAACATGGATGGCCGCGATATCCCCATGAAGATGACTGTAGTGCCCGCCGACAAGCCCGACGAATCTACGATTGTCACTTATAATCAGATTACATTTAGCACGCCGATAGATGACAGCGTTTTTTCTTTACGTAACCTGGAGAATCCATAAGGAAACTATTTATTGATAACCATATATTACTCATGGCGTAACCTATGGCGGAACTCAAGGCGGACGCTCATCACCCTCATCGCCTTAGCCTTGACCACCGCTGTGCTTATCATCAACCTTGCACTTGTCGAGGGCTATCTGAAAGATGCGGTGGCAAACGCCACGGATCTCGTGGTTGGCGAAGCCCAAGTGCACGCACCGGGTTACCTTGAAGACCATTCACTATATAAAACTATCGAGAACCCTGATGCCATCCTCAAAGCTGCCCGCGACAACGGCATCGGCGCAACCGAGCGGACATACGGCTACGGCCTTGTCTCTGTCGGCAACAAATCTGCCGGGGCTTTTTTCTGGGGCGTCAAACCAAGCGCTGAAAAAACAACATTTGAGCTCGCGAAACATATAGGTGAAGGAAGTTTTCTCACTGACTCGGAAACGGGGGGTATAGTACTTGGGAAAAAAATAGCCCGCTCATTGAATGCAAACGTAGGTGATGAAATCATCGCCGTCGTTCAAGCTGCCGATGGTTCGCTCAGCCCCGCGTTATACAATGTTACTGGGATCCTCAAATCAGCAGGTGAAGATATAGACAGAGGGGCGGCGATTCTCAACGATGCTGATTTCCGAGGGCTTTTTGTAATGGATAAAGGGGTGCACGAAATCGCGCTGAATTCGAAGGGCCGTATCGCACCTGAAATGATGCCCCAATTGCTCGCCCCTGCCCTGGGCAAAGCCGAAATAAAAACGTGGCGGCAGCTTCTCCCCGCCTTCTCCGACATTATCAACCTTTCATCGGCTTCAATCGGCATCATAGGCATAGTTTTCTTCCTTGCTGCCGGGCTTGGAATCATGAACACCATGCTGATGGCGACTTACGACAGGATGCGCGAATTCGGCATCCTCAAAGCCCTTGGAACCGGCCCCGCACGGATTATAGGCAATGTACTGGCCGAGGCATTTCTCCTGAGCCTCGTCGCGACGTTGATCGGGATTATCTTAGGTCTGGCCGGAAGCTACTACTTGCAAGTGGTGGGGCTCGATACCGGCAAAGTGTCCGGGGAGATATCATTTGCCGGCGTGGCATTTGACCCGGTCTGGCACGCATCCATCAGCGTAAGAACGATTATCCTTCCGGTCCTCGAAATGTGGGTTATATGCGTGCTCGCATCGCTCTACCCCGCCATCTTAGCCGCCCGGCTGGAGCCGGTTAAAGCGATGCTTCATGTCTGATATGAATCCGAATAAAATTGGGGACGGGGGTACTTTTTTGTACTGGAGTTGCACAATTGATACAAGAATGGTTAAAAAAGTTCCCCCGTCCCTAATTTTATGCATGAACAGGACAGCGATGAAATGATAAGTATGCTCTCAAGATTGGCCTGGCGCAGTGTCGGGCGAAACAAACGAAGGACGATAATCACCGTACTCTCCATCGCCCTTGGTCTCACCTTCGCGCTCTTCTTCATCACATTGGCTGAAGGGGCATATTATCAAATGATACGCGACAGCGTACGCATGCAAGCCGGCCACATCACCCTCGAACAGAAAGATTACCGTGATGCCCCTGCTGTTGACTTATATATAAAAAATCCGGGCGAATTACGCAACCGTATCGAAGCACTTCCGGATGTTGAGGAAACCAAACTCCTTATTTTGGGACAAGGTGTAGCAAGGTCTGGTAACGGCGCAGTCGGCGTTGCTGTGATGGGTATCGAACCATCTGTCGAAGCTGGAAGCTCCCCCCTTGCGAAAAAAATCATCAAGGGTGAATTTCTCGCTGATACCGATGACAACCTCGTCATCATCGGAAGCAGCCTTGCAAGCCGCCTTAAGCTCGACCTTGAGAAGAAATTGGTTCTTACCACCAGCGACGCCAACGGGGATCTGGTTGACGAACTATGTCGCGTCAAGGGCATCTTCCAGACCGGCTCCGATGAGGTGGATGGTTTCCTGGTTCAACTGCCGATAAATTTCGCGCGTAAACTTTTCACCATGCCCGAAGGCAGCGCCACCCAGCTCGGCGTCATCCTCAAGAACCAGGGCAAGCTTAACAGCGTGCTGAAAAAAATCCGTGGCATGCTTAATGACAAAGATATCGTGGCACTTCCATGGCGCGAAGTCATGCCGGAATTAGCCGCTTATATAACCTTGGACAGGACTTCGAACTATATTTTCCAGATCATTCTCATAACCCTCATCCTCTTCACGATTTTCAACACCATCCTTATGTCTGTCCTCGAACGCAGGCGGGAATTTGCAATCCTGCTTGCTATCGGCACACCACCGGGACAATTGCAGTTGCAGGTGCTGTTTGAAACGATAATCTTCGGCATTATCGGCGTCGGCTTAGGCCTTCTTCTCGGTGGAGCTATTGCATATTACTTCCGGGTGCATGGTCTCGATATAAGTGCCTTCCTCAAGGAAGGGGTCACAGTTTCCGGGTTTGCAATGGACACCAAAATGCACGCGAGGATTACCGCGCCGATTATGTTATGGTCAGCGCTCATTGTGTTCTTCGCTACGCTGCTCCTGAGCATCTTCCCGATGAGGCGCGCGGCAAGAACACCATTCGCTGATATCCTTCGATAGGAGTTGTCGATGGCAGCAATTCTGGAAATAAATGATGTGAGCAAGGATTATGGACAGGGGGATGTCATCGTCCACGCACTCCAGCACATAAATATTTCACTTATCCCCGGGGATTTCGTTGCGATGGCCGGGCCGTCCGGGTCAGGAAAAAGCACGCTGCTGAATATCATAGGTGGGATGCTGAAACCCACGAACGGTAATGTGGTGATAGACGGCAAGGATGTAACCCGGATGTCCAACGCCGCACTGAGCCGCCTCAGAAGGGACCGGATAGGCTTCGTCTTCCAGAATTACAGCCTCATACCAGTCCTGACGGCTCTTGAAAACGCTGAATATGTCCTGATGCTGCAGGGGCTCCAAACATCCAAACGGCGCGAGAAGGTGCTTGCCATATTGCACGAAGTCGGCCTCGACGGCTTGGAGAACCGTTTCCCGCGGGAACTCTCAGGCGGCCAGCAGCAGCGGGTTGCCATTGCCAGGGCGATAGCATCGGAGCCCGCGCTCGTCTTGGCGGATGAGCCTACCGCTAATGTCGATTCCACAACCGGTGGTGCATTGATGGATCTCATGCGCATGCTCAACGAGCAGAAGGGGATAACATTCTTATTCGCAACACATGAAAAAGATGTGATGCTTCGCGCCAAGCGACTGATTATCCTGAAGGACGGATGCATTGTCCACGACGGCAAACCAGGGGAAACAATCGATGCGGCATAATACACGTTTGTATTTTAAAGGCTGCAATAAAATGTTTTTCAAAAAATATAAAAAAGTCTCCATAAACAATTGCCGGCAGCCTTGGGACTGTCCCCTTTTTCTTAGAAGCTTTAAATTCGTGTTGACGGCAACTGCCGCGGTTTTGTTGTTTTATATTTCTTCATCTCAGGCTTATGCTTCGGATACCAATAACATCAACCTCAGCGGAAACACAAGCAGCCTTACCTGCATTATTGATGATAACATCTTCTATGATAGCGACCAGCTGCTTTTCATCAATGCACTTCGGTTGATTGCCGATGTAAAACCGTCTGACAAGGTCACCTGTGAAATTCACTTTATCCAGGATCTAACCCTGTCAACTACCGATTCCCCGTTGCAGACCGCGTTTGCAGGTGTGCCGTTTGCCGCCGACCGTTATCGGGCCTTCGACCTCTCCGGCAATACATTAGATTGGAATATTATTACCGGCAACTTTTCAATCGACAGGTTTGACGCGAAATTCAGGCTGCCCGATTTAGATATCACAATCGGCAGGCAGGCTATAACGTTCGGCAAGGCATATTTCTGGAACCCCCTCGATATATTCCTGCCATTTACTGCCCAGCAAATCGACCGTGATTACAAGCCCGGTGTCGACGCGGTTCGGATCGATATCCCCCTCGGTAATTTTTCGGGAATAAATATCGTTGGGGCATTAGGACGCGAAATTGGTTATGACGGCGCTTATGTCAGCGGAAATAAAACACTCGATGCAAACTGGTACGCATCGTCACTTCTGGGCCGATACTTCACAACATATAAAGGTTGGGACTATGCAATACAAGCTGGCAAAATATATGGCGGATACCAACTCGGCGGCGGATTTGTGGGTGATGTCAATAAGTACCAATTACGCGGTGAAGCAGCATATTTATTTGCAAAAGACAGCCCGAAATTACCTGCGCCATTCACTGATGATGGCGATTTGATAAAGGATAATCTTGTAGCGGTTATCGGCGGCGGGCGTTTATTTCCGAACACCCTCGACATAGAAGTTGAGTATCTATACAATGGCGCAGGGGACCCTCACAAGCTTGACATCTCGCTAATCCGCTTTCTCAATGGCGCGACGCTTCACCTCTGCCGCCATATAGCCGGTGCAATGGCAAGCTATGAATTCACTCCCCTTATGATTGGCCAATTCGTGTGTATACATTCATTCTCCGATTCCTCAACCCAACTCCAACCGGTTATCACCTATTCCGTTGATGAGAACATCGACTTCCAACTCGGAGCCATATTCAACTTCGGCGCGCACCCGTCTCTCGATATACACAATGCCACATTCCTTAACTCCGAATTCGGCTCTATACCGGGATATTATTTCATCGAATATAAATCCTACTTTTAATAACTATCAGAACCGCGACCGTAAGGGAGCGGACCCTTCACTATCCGAACCGCGACCGTAAGGGAGCGGACTCCTCACTATCCGAACCGCGACCGTAAGGGAGTGGATATTATATTCAAAATAAATGTAACCCACGAATCCCATTTCGTGGGTTACCATCCTTACATGGACTGCGGTTAATTCCAATTATCGGTGACTGTAATTAAATCCGGTTAAGTCCTATTAATTCCAATTAACCCTGTAGCAAAAAAAAACACAAAATCCCCGTTATTTATCGGCAGATGCCTCTAAAATCTTGACAATGCTTAAGTGCATTGCTATAGTAGGTCTTTCGCTTCTCATCGGATTTTTGACGGGAAGCGAGGAACCAGGACAAGGGTTAAGGCAGGCAAGGAAGCTTACAAGCACCCCAGATGCCGAAAAATCAATAGAGCAGGATCTTAACCGGAACAGGCGTTTGCCAACTGATGCGACCGGTTGGGAATTCATAGTACCTCCGCAATTATCTATTCGAGATAGACGGGGATACTTTTACCAGAGGGAAGGACCTCTTGACGCTCAGGAAAGACTGATTGGAATATAACACTTTGGAAAGAGAAAGCGAAACGACGCCTTTGGCTGCCCGAAAGGGCAAGTTCAAACCAGAGGCAAAGGAGATTTTTATGGCTAAGAAAATCCTGATAGGCGTAATCGCCTTAATTGGTCTGTATCTGTTGTCGGTCGGTTGTAGTACCGCCCCGCCAATCCAGCAGGCAGACCCCGTGCTTCCCGCACATAATGCGGATACGGTTAAACAATTGGTACTAACACCCCCGGTCGGAGGCTGGCCGGCCGCAGTTCACCCCGGGGAAACAGTTGACATCGTTTACAAGATCACGGTGGATAATCAAACACAACTGGTTAAAAGAGAGATAAGTATTTTGACCACCCCTCCCATAACTGTAAACCCGCCTGACGCAGCACCTCACGATTATAAAGAATCAGGGCAAGGGACGCAGAAGAAGTGGACATACACTGAAACCACGCCAGTTACAATCCCCCTGGAGGCAGAACCGGGAATATATGACCTACAAGTTAGAGCCATGCAACCAGCAGATGGCACTGAGTGGGATGATACACTGCTCCACCCCAATGGAGTAAAAATTCTCCCGCCCGAAACGCCCCCCGACACAACACCACCGGAGATCTCAATCGATGTCCCGATACCCGACGGCCAGAACGGCTGGTTCATCACCAATCCGGTCGAGGTCGCTTTTACTGTGGACGATACCGATACCGGCAACAGCAATATCGTTATCGTTAATTGCTGGATCAATGGTAGTCCGGCGCTTTGTGACTTGGTCGGCTTGGGCACGCCAACCGTTACAGGCACTCTGGATGTCGCCTATGAAGGGATCAATAACATATCGATTACCGCTGCTGACGAAGCAGGTAACAACGCCGGCGATCCGAACACACCGATAGCGGAAGTGAAGATAGACACAATGGCGCCGGTGGTTACGGTTAACATCCCAATCCCCGACGGTCAGAACGGCTGGTTCGTCACCAAGCCGGTCGAGGTCACTTTCACCGCGGACGATCCGACCCCCGGTAGCGGCATCGCGAGCATCGATCCCCCCGGCCCGCTCTCCATCTCCGATGAAGGCATCACCGATATCTCCTGTACAGCCACCGATTACGCAGGCAACGAGGGCACCGGAGTTGGGCAAGTGAAGATCGATACAATAGCGCCGGTGGTTACGGTTGACATCCCAACCCCCGACGGTCAGAACGGCTGGTTCGTCACCAAGCCGGTCGAGGTCACTCTCACCGCGGACGATCCGACGCCCGGTAGCGGCATCGCGAGCATCGATCCCCCCGGCCCACTCTCCATCTCCGATGAAGGCATCACCGATATCTCCTGTACAGCCACCGATTACGCAGGCAACGAGGGCACCGGAGTTGGGCAAGTGAAAATCGATACAATACCACCGGAGATAAATATCATCTCGCCGGTCAATGAAGGTATCTACATTCTCCACCAGGTGGTAGCATCCGACTACACCTGTTGGGACGCAACTTCGGGTGTCTCTACTTGCGATGGCACTGTCCCCAGCGGCGCCAACTTTGACACGAGCATCCCGGGCTTAAATCAATTCACTGTCAATTCAAGCGATTTGGCCGGGAATAATGCCGAATTAACCCACAACTATTATATCCATTACGTCTTCAACGGCTTCCTGCCACCTATTACCAACTGGCCCTCGAGCCCAGGGTTATTCAAACTCGGAAGCACTGTGCCGGTCAAGTGCCAGCTCTTCGACGCCAACGGGGTTTCCGTCGGAGACACAATGGGTTTGACACCCATCCAAGATATCCTGTTCGTCCATTATTATAACAACGAGCCCCAAGGCGACCCGATAGAGGCCACAGCCACCGGCAACACCGGCCTGCGCTACGATTCCACCGCTCAGCAGTATATCTTCAACTGGAGTACAAAAGGCCTGGTAAAAGGCTTCTTCCAGTTCCAACTCGTGCTCGATGACGGCACCACCCAAGCGGTTGTTATCTCTTTAAAGTAAAGCTGTTGCTGAAGCGGCACAACTCGGACTCAATTAATGACCCCCTCAATCGAGGGGGCTTTTTCTTCGAGGTAAAATATACTATGCATTAATTATATTTGAACCTGTGTAGGGCCGAATCTTGTGTTCGCCGATGACGGGCATTTATTATACCAATCCCAATTTATAAGTATTTTTTTCTTATACAGTAATTACCCACAGCCGAGTCTTCGAGGATGTGGGTGATTCAAAATCAGTCTAACGGCCACCAACCCCCACCCGGGCCGCCGAATGCGCCCATACGGCTACGTTTATTGGTGTCCGGATTATCAGGGTCATTCGATGGGGTCCCTGTGTCATCCCAGTCTACAATGCTCGGGTCGCCATACTGCGATGTCGAAGCCGGCTTAAGGTCATAATCATACGGCGGGTCCATGTAATCCGGGTTCTGCGGGTTCGTATAGATGCCGTAACATCCTTCACCTTTAATAACATCAATGAACCCGTCATAAATCACTGGACCCGGCCAATTATAAGCGTTGCAGTAATACGCTGTGCATGGGTCGGCAGGGTCAGGCTGGCCGAAGCCGTAGCACCAGGAAGACGAGGACTTGCTGTTGCCGTTTGAAACGATATTATTATAGAGCTTCACATTAGGTATACAATATGCCCCGCCAATTGTGTTGGAAAACAGGACACCGTACAAAAAGCCGTAGTTGCCTTCATTATACAAACCATCGAAAGTGTTATTTACAACAATGGGGTTATTCGAGTGGGCAGTCCCGGGTTGACCGTCGATATACACCCCTATAATATTGCAATAGCCGTTTATGCCATTAAGCATATCCACCAGGTTATTCTTTATAGCAACATCATCACTCCACAACATCTGGAAAACATAAATCCTTTCTCCACCGGTGGACGCATCAGCGACAAGGTCGTGCACCCAGTTCTTTCTTATTGTGGTAGTATCAGAGCGATACCCCATTACGCAGTTGATATTATCAGGATTCGAGGATCCCTTGCCTGTAATATCCTTAAACTCACATAGCTCAATCGTAGTGCCAATAGCCCCTTCAAGGTAAACGCATGTGTATCCCGCAGCGGTCATCACTGTCCCTGTAAATCGGCATTTGCGGACGGTATTGTTATTTGTCGAACCGCCGCCACCGTTGGCGTTAGTATCCTTCAGATTTATTGCACACAGCATTGGCCAGTTGCCGGTAAAATTCAAGAATGGCGGCCCTGTAGGCACTATTATCTCCAAACCCTCGATAAGCGTATCGCTCACATCATTCCCATAAAAAACACGCCCGGATGTTGACGATGTAACCTTCGGCTTGCCAACACCGCCGTTCCAGTTGTTCCCGAGGAGCCCTACGCCGCTCTTAAGCGTGATTGCCTCATCATATATGCCGCTGCCGCTTATGGCGTCGATATTTACATCGTCGCCATCCACGGCGAGGTCTATTCCCGCCTGTATGGTATCAAACGGATGGTAATAACTCCCGTCCATCAACGGGTCGCCTGCATTGTCACCGTCAACATAGATGCCGGGATGTGGACCGGGATTTTCATCATCAACCGTTACGGAATGTGTGAAATACGCGGTGATATTCGCGCCGGGTATAAATCCATGGTAATCGGTTTTCTCGCTGATAATGCTAATGAATAAATCCATCGTATCGACCGGAGGCGAAACGGAAGTGATGTCAATCTCATAAGTGGAATAACCCTCACCCCCACTAATAGCGGCGCTTGATGAAACAGGGGTAAAATGCCCCGGCGATTCGACCTTCACGGTATTCAAATCAACATCAAAGTGGTCCCACACATCCATGGTTAATTTTAGTTCGCCCCCGTAATCGGTGCCGTCATTCCACAACGTGTTCTCCGCTTCGGCAATTGCCAGATGCCACGCTTCAGGACGGTTCGCCCCCGGACCGAAATCATCAGGTACCTGCCATGGCGCCTGGCCGTTGGGAAAGACCCAGTTGGCGTCAACCGCATAGTTGAAAATCAACCCTCCGGAACCGAGCTCGATTTTGTAGTGGCGTATATTTTTCTGCCCCGCTGAAAAAATGCATCTCTGCGCGGGTGAAAGGCTGCCCACATCGTCAGACGGCCCCAATAAGTCACAGAAAAATTTATAGCCGTTAACGGTTGCAGTGTAATGCGCATTCGCATCGGGTGTCCCAAGCAGGCCGTCCTTGTATGCTAACATTGTATCATTATGGGGAAACTCCGATGGATTCCACCACCGGGAGTAACCATCAGCGTTCAAAAGCCGGGTATCCCCATCCCCCGGCATATTCACGTCGGGATCATCAAAGCCGCTTATGGAGCCCTTCGATATGAGAATGCCGCAGACATCGAACCCGGTGAATTCAAGCAAACCCAAGAACGGATGCCTTAAGCCGATGTCCACATCGAGGATATTCCCTGTGAATTCGGGTGCACTTTCGAGCGTGATATTGAGCAGCGCTGGCGGTTCGAGGAAGGGCATAGCGTTAAGATGCATCTCGCCAGTGCGAAGGGGTGTAACTTCCAATGTCCCGTCATCCGGCGATGCTTTGAATTGCCACAAACCCAGCATAAAATGACTCTGGTCGGCATGCCCTCCTTTGTTAATGGATGAAAGGAGGGTATCTTCAGGCACCATGCTATTCACACCCGTGCTGGAGCATCCCGCCAACGTAAGTGCCAATGAAACCATGGCAACAGCTAAACTGATTCTCATCTTATTGCCCTCCCAAACCCCCCTAATTATATTTAGAAGCGGATATCATACAGAATCATAGGCATTTCCCGACAATAACAAGCCGCACTAAACGCAAGGGACTACCCCTCCCCTAAACACATAAAAAGGGCCTTAACCCTAAGGCCCTTCGATAATCCCTGACACCAAATTTCGGAGAGGGCGGGATTCGAACCCGCGGGACCTCTGACGAGGCCCACTTGATTTCGAGTCAAGCGCCATCGACCGCTCAGCCACCTCTCCATTACCTCAATGCCCCTGCCGGGAATCGAACCTGGATCTACAGTTTAGGAGACTGCCGCTCTATCCATTGAGCTACAGGGGCTTTTTTGTAGACCTGGCCTCAGGGCTCTTAATCCCTTATTCATTATATCTACTATATCTACAAAAATGCGCTTGCCGAGAATCGAACTCGGATTTCCGGCTCCGCAGGCCGACACTCTATCCGTTGAGCTACAAGCGCATATGACTTACTTTCCCGGCATCAGAATGCCGGGCTGCATCGGGTACCACAGCTACATCGGGTGCCACGGACAAGTCCCGCTCCAGGCAGGACTTGCCCGTGCTCATATTCTACGACACTACATCAATATCACATGCAACCGGCGGGAATCGAACCCACATTGTCGGCTCCGGAGGCCGATGTTCTATCCGTTGAACTACGGTTGCGAAGCTCTGCAGCCAATGGAATATATCAGATAGAGACCTCCGGCGCAAGGTCTTGTAAACCCATGGACACGACCATCAATCCCCGTAAGATGCAGGATAAGCTGCCTTCAAATAAAAAAGTCACGCCCCGGAATTCCTGAGGCGTGCATACCGACAAAAGGAGGCCATTTATTGCCCTATATTCTGCCCCTAACCCGAAACATCCATGCCCGTTTTACTCCCTCGCCCAAATAACCTCTTGAGAGATTTAACCATGGAGTCCATGAGCGAATAAACCACGGGCACGACGATAAGGGTCAGAAGCGTCGAAGTTGTCAGCCCGCCAATCACCGCCGATGCCATCGGGGCGCGGAACTCCGCACCTGAACCAAGCCCCAGGACGATCGGTATCATCCCGCCGATAGTCGAGAAGGTGGTCATAAGTATCGGCCTGAGACGTATCGGCCCGGCGGTAAGCAATGCGTCATGCGTGCTCATCCCCTGGCGCCTTAGCTGGTTGGTGAAGTCAACCACCAAAATGCCGTTCTTCGTCACAAGGCCCATCAACATGATAATACCGATGAAGGACACAATGCTGAGCGTATGCCCTGCTATTAAAAGCCCAAGGAATGCGCCGACCACAGCCAACGGCAGGGCGAACATAATCACCAGCGGGTGAATAAAGTGCTCATACTGGCTCGCTAAAATCATATAAATAAGCAATACAGCCAAGAAAAGGGCGAACGACAGAGACTGGAAACTCTCTATCATGATGTCTGCGAAGCCGCCCCACTTTGCCGTTACACCGGGTTCCAATTTACCTGCGGCAATCTGATCGACGGTTTTAATCGCCGTACCCATCGGTACGCCTTCAAGGTTTGCCTGTACGGTGATTTCCCTTTCGCGCGAGTAATGATTGATCCTGCTCGGGCCGCTTGCGGTTTCAATGGACGCAAGGCTTATAAGGTCAATGAAGTCGCCTTTTCCGTTCATGGCCATCAGGCGAAGCAAATCCTCCGGCTGATTCCTGTATTCATCCTTAAGGCGCATCTTGACATCATATTCGTTCCCCCCTTCCTTGAATTTCGTCACAGCCTGCTCGCCTGAAACGAGAGCGTTGATAGTTGAAGCTATGGTCAATATATCAATCCCAAGGTCCGCCGCTCTCTGGCGGTCTATATTTACACGTACCTCGGGTTTGCCGGACTGGAAATCGGTATCGACCTCCACAAAGCCCGGCGTCGCTTTCATCTCTGTGGTAATTGATTCGGCGACGCGCTGCAACTGGTTGATATCATGCCCCGTAAGAATATACTGAACCGGACGACCCCCCATACCGGATTCCATGGATTCAGCCTCGGTGACAGTCACCTTAAGGCCTGGTATATCCCGGAACCTCTTGCGGATCTCCGCCATGAAATCGTCCCTGCCGATTTTGCGCTTGCTGCGGTCAACCATTTTCACATATATGCCTGCCCTGTTGACTTCCTGGATACTCCCCGAACCGACAGTTGCGAATATCGTGGTTATTTCGGGATAAGATTTCAGTATATCCTCGGCTTGGACAATATATCCCTCGATTACGTCTATTGTCGTCCCCTGCTCGGCCTCGAGGTTGACCGAGAATTGGGCATCATCATAGGCCGGCTGAAATTCCGTTCCTATAAGAGGCAGTAAGACAAACGAGCTGAGGAAAGCACCTATGGCGATGAACACAGTCAACCACTTGTGCCTTAAAGCCCAACCCAGCATCCTTTTATAAAAAGCTTCGATGCTAAGGAAGCCGCTTTCGAGCAAAGTGAAAAATCTTCCCTGGTGACCATGCACGCCCAGGAAACGTGATGTCAGCATGGGTGTCAGCGTGAAGCTTATGAAGAGGCTTACGAGTACCGCGAAGCTTACCGTAAGTCCGAACTGGTAGAAGAATTTTCCGATCATCCCTTTCATATAAGCGACGGGAACAAAAACCGCCACTATTGTGAATGTAGTGGCCATGACCGCAAGACCTATCTCGCGTGTAGCCTGGAACGATGCGGTTTTCGCATCCTCACCCTTTTCAGTATGGCGGTACACGTTCTCCAGTACCACGATGGCGTCATCTATCAACATGCCCACCGACAAACCCAGCGCGAGAAGGGATATCATATTCAGCGTGAAATCCATCGCCCTCATAAATATGAAAGTCGATATGATGCTCGTGGGTATTGCTATACCCGCGATAAGAGTGGACCGGAAATTCCTGAGGAATAGAAATACAATGATCGTGGCGATTAACCCGCCCTCGAAGATATGACTGATAATGCTGTCGAATGAATCGCGGATAAAAATAGAAGAGTCCTGGGTCTCAACTATCACCATACCGGTGGGCAACTCGGAATTGAGACGCGCCACTTCTGCCTTGACATCCTCGGCAACTTGAAGCGTGTTGGTTCCGGATTGTTTCAGGACTAAGAAGCCCACAGCCGGTTTTCCATTGTACCTTGCCAATGTCCGCCGGTCCTCGAGCCCGTCCTCGACATCGGCAATATCCTTCAACTTGATTGGACGGCCATCGGAATAGCGGATTACGATTTCGCCGAATTCCCTAACGGTTTTCAATTCACCCGTTGTTTTGACGATGTATTCACGGCTGGTCGATTCTATGCGCCCCCCCGGTATCTCGACGTTCTTCGATTGCAGCGCGTATTGCACTTCCATGGGGGAAACCGAGAGGGACTTCATCTTCTCAAGGTCAAGCCATACCCTTACTTCCCTGCTCCTTACCCCAAGGAGTGTAATGGAGCCGACCCCCCCTACCTGCTGGAGCGGTGTCTTGACCCGGTCCTCCACAAACCGCGCTAAATCCCCCGCAGGCATATCGGCGCTGAAAATATACCCCAATATGGGTATGGCGTCGAAATTAAGCTTCTCTACAACCGGTATCTCTACATCCTTGGGCAAATCCCCAAGGATACCGGAGACCTTGTCGCGCACATCCTGGGTGACTATATCGATGTTGTATTGAATCTCAAACTCGATATAAATGAGGGCCACATTCTCCGCCGAAACCGATTGGATAGTTTTTATGCCCGGCAAAAGGCTAACCGCTTCCTCAATCTTATCCGTGACCTCGCTCTCAACAACTTCCGGACTCGCGCCTGGGAATATCACACGTATTGAGACAAATGGAAAATCAACCTTGGGCATCAAATCAACCGGCGATTGTTTGAAGCTGATATAGCCGAATACCATGAGGGCTATAATCACCATTGCGGTGAATACGGGTCGTCGTATGGATATCTCAGATAGAAACATCTTCTAAGCTAAAACCTCAATTTCTATATGGTTAACTCCCCCCCTCCCCCGCTTTCCCCACCTGCAGTTTCGCACCCTCGGTAAGAAACCGGTTCCCGACAACTACAACCTCATCATCCCAGGTCAACCCGTCAACGATTTGAACGGTTTCACCCTCCGTAATACCCAGCGTGATGATTTTCTTCTTGGCTACACCCGACGCATTGACGAATACTCCCTGCTGGTCGCCGAAGCTCATAACCGCTGCCAACGGTAGCGTCATCACGCCCGGCGCCTTCTCGATGGCCAATTTCACAATGCAGAATGAGCCTGGCAGAACATCGTAACCCTCCGGCAAGAGCACTTCCGCGGAGAATGACCTGCTCGATTTGGTTACATCGGGATTCACCTTGGTAAGATTCGTGGTGATTTTATTACCGTTGAGATATTGGACATCTATCTCAACTTCCTTCCCGACCTCAACTCGCCCGTGATATTCCTCCGGTATTTGAAGCGTCACTTTCTTTACACCTGAACCTGTGAGACGAAACGCCGGTTCACCCGGCCCGGTGACTTCGCCGACCTGTATCATCTTTTCAGCAATCGTCCCGCTGTATGGCGCAACCAGCACGGCATCGGAGAGCATCTTCGACGCCTGGTCCACTCCGGCTTTGGCCGCATCGGCATGGTTACCAGCCACCTCAACCTGCAGGTCCATCGCGGTCACATTCTTCTTTGCGTTCTCCACGCCTAATTCGGCGGAGCGATAGCCGGTCTCGATATCCTCGAACTCCTTTTTCGTGACGACCTGTTTTTCATACAGCACCTTGAACCGCTCGTAATCCGCTTTCACTTTCTCAAACCGATTCTGCGCATCGGCAAGCTGGTTCTTCGCCACTTCCGCTGCAGCTTCCTGGGCTTTTACGCCCTCTGTCGCTGCATCATACCCGGCCTTCGCCGCATTCAACCCCTGCTGGAACTGCACGGAATCGACCCTCGCCAGCGTCTGCCCGGCAGTAACCGCATCCCCGGCATCCACGGCTACATCGATTACCCGTCCACCCGTTGGGAAACCAAGCTGGCTTTCCTTTTCTGCCACTATCGTACCGGTGGTTTCATAATAGAATGTCACATCACCTTTAGCAGGTTTGCTGACTTCAACGGGAACGCGTATCTCCTTCGTCTCAACAGCTTTCTTGGCCCGGCAACCGACTGCGGTAAAGCCTAAGATGAAAATGGCAGCCGCAGCCAATATTATCCTGAGTCTTGTTTTTGTCCTCATAACCCGAGTTTATCCTTGAGTTCCAAATAGTATTTTATGTCCGCGACACCTACCGCCTTGCCGACATAAGCCGCCGAACGGTAGTAGTTGTAAAGCGCGTGATAATAATTCAACTGGGCCCCAAGCGAAAGCGTTTCAGCTTCGATGACATCATTCGCGACGAGCAACCCTTCCTCGAACCTCAGCCGCGTGATACGCAAATTCTCGTCTGCTTGCGTTATAGCGGTCTGGCTGGCTTTGATATCCCCATACGCCTGCTTGACGCCAAGATATGCCTGCTCTATCTCAAGATAAATCTGTTGTTCCAATTTACTCTTCGCTACATCAAGCTCGATTTTCCGCTTGTCCAACTCCTTGAGCTTGTCGGAAACCTTACCGCCGTCGTTTATATCGTAAGTTACCTGGACAGTCCCGGTAATCGAGTTCGGGTTACCGCCGCCGGTCGCCGGCAACAACGGCTCATCACCTTTACGCTCGAATGCCACAACAATGCTCACATTGGGCAACCGGCCCGACTTCGCGGCTTTACGTTGCTCCTCAAGCACTTCATATTGCAAATCCAGCGCTCTTATTTCCGGGCGTTGCTTCAGGGCAAGCTCATAGAACGGCTCAAGGTTGGCTTCGAAGAAAAACGGCTCATAACCCAAAACTTCCACATCTACTGCCGTCCCGAAATCGAAACCTATGAACGAATTTAACTGGTCTTCGGAATACCGCGCCATATTCTCCGCATTGGCTAATTCCTGCCCCCTTTTAGTCTGTTCAACCTGGACCCGGAGGAGGTCATTCTTGGGGATAAGCCCATTATCAAAAAACTCCTGGCTTCTTGTAAGGAGCCCATCCACATATTCGAGCCCCTTCTTCTGGACCTCCACTAACTTCCTCGCTTCAACGAGGCTAAGGCAATAATGCTGGGCGAGTACGCCTATAACGTCCTCGAGCACTTGCTGTTGTGCTTCAAGCCCTTCTACGGAAAGTTCCATGGTGCGTATATTCGCCTCGCGCGCCCCGCCGGTATATAAAGGCCAAATAAAATTCAAGCCGAGCATATAGTTTTCGAGCGTTCCCATCGGGATTTCATTCTTACCCTCGATAGTCGAATCCCCCGGCAGTTTGAAAACCGGCTTTTCACCAAGATGCGTGTAGGAATACAACGCAGTGATGCGCGGGTCCCAGTTATCCGCCATCGATGCAACCTGCGCGCGTGCCGTCTCCAATCCCGCAAGGCCTGCCTTAATGTCAAGGTTGTTCGACAGGGCTAACTGAAGGGCGTCGTCCGTGGTTATCTTAACGACTTTGCTCGCGGGTGCGGTATTCCCCTGCCCGAATGCGGTAAGAGCACTCAATGCCACGAGCAGAAATATCATTGTTGATTGTAATATTCTATATCTAATCATTTCTTTCCCCCTTTCCCTTTCTTCAATATTCCATGATAGAACATTGCCTGCATGCCCTCGCGTACTTTATCAATTGGCAATTCATCACCTATCATCAACATATATCCCACTAAGCAATGCATGCTCGATTCAAGGAACAGCGCCATATGGAGGGGAGCGATATCATCGCGGAACGCACCCTCTTTTATGCCCTGCTCAAAGATTGAAACCAGCGCATCATAGTTGGCTTTGACAAGCTTATGCACTTCCATCCCGAATTCCTTCGGTGGGGGGCACAATTCCGTCCCTTTGACTTCCATAATGTACAGCTTAAAAAAGTCGATATGCTCGACAAACATATCCACGAGCTTATCAACGGAATTCCCGAGCTTTTCACGGGCGGGGATTTTCGCTGTTGCCTGAGCGCTGATTATCTCGTGTATCTGCTTCATCCTCTCGAACAAGAGCTCTTTTATAAGGGCTTCCTTGCTGTCAAAGAAGAGATAAAGCGACCCGACTGAGAATTCAGTTGCCTTGGCTATGTCGGCCACAGTTACACCCGCGAATCCCTTCTCGGCGAAAAGTCTCTCGGCGCATTCGAGGATGTATTTACGCCTTTGCCTTTGTTCCAATTCTTTACGCGACTTAGCCATCTGAACACACGTTCATTTTATTGAATAACGAGTCAATCTATGGGATGAAGGTTCAATTGTCAAGTAAAAAATGGGGATTTAATAAAAAAAATCCTGCCGGGACCAAATTCATCACCTTAATGATAACAGCTTGTGGCGCCCACAAGCCCGCATGCGGCCAAGGATGGCCGCGCTCCCGGTTACTTCCTTGGTGTCTTAAGACGCTTTACAAGCCCCTTGGGTAATTCGGACAGAAACATTGATGGGAACCTGTAGATACCCTCGCGCTGCCTGACATATGTCAGATAAACCTTCCGTGATGCCCTTGTCAGCCCGACATAGAAAAGCCTGCGCTCCTCCTCCACCCTGTCGGAGTGGTCGATGGAGAGGTAGTGCGGCAGGTTGCCCTGTTCAAGGCCGATGATTATCACCGTATCAAACTCCAGTCCCTTTGCCGTATGCAGGCTCATAAGCCGTATTGCTTCCTCTTCCCCCACAAAATCATCATCGGTCAAGAGGGCGTAGTAATCGAGGAAATCGCCCAGTGATCCATCGGGATTTTTCTCAGTGAACCTGATGGCCTCATCTTCGATACGGCGCCGCATAAACTCGAATCGCTCATCATCCTCATCCTCGATTATCGGCCTGCTGCGTATAAACGAAGCAAGCTCCCCGATTTTAGACCGGTATGCCTCATCCAAACCTTCCGCCAATGCATCTAACCCGTCTATTCTCGCCCCATGCGCCGCGGCATAACGGGCAGCGGCTTCGGCAAGGGCTTCTGTCAATCCGTCCGGCGCCGTTTCATCAAAAATATAACCGGCGGCCAGAAGGTTGAGCGCCGGGGCTGAGAACTCAAGCCCTTGCGACTGTGCTTCCTCGGCCAGCAACTTCTCCATAACAACCGCGGTCGCCTTGACATCGGCCAATGCACGATGCGCATCCTCAAGGGGGACGCCCATCATCTCCGCAAGCGCCCCCAGAGTGTGGGAAACCCGCGGGAATAGATTGCGGGAAATTGCAAGGCTGTCCAGGATGGGGTTAGGTATGTCGCGCTTGAGTATCCACCCCGCGAACCTTTGAATAATCGGGATGTCATATTCCGACGCATTGTGCCCCGCTATGACCGCATCACCAATGAAGTCCAGCAACGGCTCGATGACTTCCTCGACCGGCGGGGCATCGGCAACCATTTCAAGGACTATTCCATGGACCGCCGAAGCAGCTTGGGGTATCGGGCGTTTCGGTTTAACGAGACGGTGGAATGTATTGAGCTCGCGCATATGCCCGGCATCGAGAAGATATCGGGCCGCGGCGATTTCAACGATTTCAGCTCGGCGTATATCAACCGAAGTTGTTTCCAAATCAACGAAGACAATTTCCAATGGGTCGTCGGGGAGTTTCGGCGTGGCTAACCTGGAGCATAGGGCATAAGCCGCAAGCGGGATGGTGTGATTTTCGATGAAATCGTCTTTAGCGGATGACGGGATGTGGATTGTTCCATCGGAAACGCATGGTATGTTGCTGAGTAAAGTATCGGGTAATAATGAATGAAGCTGTTTCTTATTCAAACCCATGATAATTACCGGCTGTTTCTTTGGCTCGATAAGCAGGTTCTCACTATAAGGCGCCAATTCAACTTTCAAGCCGAATAATCCCTCGGCAGTTTCGGTGATGATGCGGGCGCCGATGAACGGCATTAATCCAGGGGAAAATACGATTTTGAGGGTTTTGGATTCGAGGAGTTTGTCCCGTAACTCATTAATATTTAATGAAGGATCAAATTCTATTTCATCTATCGCTCCCTTGAGCATTACCCGCGTCTCGCGTTTCAATGTCGGCCTGCTTGCGGCGATACGGTTGGCAGCCTCATAAACCGCCGCGGAAAGGCCCATCTCGCTTGTGGCTTGGGGGATTTCATGTACAAGCTCAATCAGATCGGCGATACGCTTCCGCGACAGGGGACTGAGGCGCGGGTCACGGGTCGCGCGTTGCAGGACCGCCCATAAGCCCCCTTCCCCCTCGATGCGTGCCTCCTCGAGCAGCCGGATTTCATCGAGGGAAGTCAGGCATCGCCTTGGGAAGTGCAGCGCGCTTTCAATGTCCCACTCGTTCAAGCTGCGGGCGAATTCAAGGTAGCTAAGCAATTCAGCCGTTGAGTTCTCATCGGGTTCCTTATGCACGCGCAATACCGGGACACCGTTCAGGATAAGTTCCTGGTACATGCCGTCCATCATATAATGGGTGCGACCCAATATGGCAACTTCCGAAAGGTTAACCCCTGAGCGGCGCGCATTCTCCGCCAATCTCAGAACCAACCTGTTCTCTTCATCCTCGTTGTTCAGTTCAAAGAGAGTTATCAGCGGCCCTTCTTCATCGACTTCCGGCTCAACTGTGATTTCTTCATGCCATCCTTTTCGGTTACGGGCGATAATCGCCTTCGCCGCAGTGATTATTTGTCCCGGGCATCGCCAGTTGCCTTCGAGGCGTATTATTTCCGGCTGGTAGTCCGAGAGGAAAAGCTCTATATAGCGGCTCGATGACCCTCGCCAGTTATATATCGTCTGGTTTTCATCGGCCACCGCCGAGATCGGCTTTCCGGGCGGATGCAGGAAAAGCACGAGCGCGTATTGAGCAAAGTTGATATCCTGGAATTCATCAATCAGCAGATGATCGATAGATGCGTACTCAGCCTCCCTTACAACGTCATCCTGCAGTAATTCTATGCATATCAGCAGAATATCTGAGAAGTCAAGGGCATCGTGGGTGAGTAAGGCAAGTTGATATTCCACTAAAACATCCCGGAGTTCGACTTCGAAGTCGGGCGGGAAACGGTCGGATGCCAAGGGGAATGAGAGGTTTGCCTTGGCGAGGTCGATTACGCTCTTAAGCCTTCGAAGCGGGAACACTTCTGTTGAAAGCCCGTGTTTGCGCAGGATATCGCGCAGGATCCTGTCCTGTACCGGTTCATCGAATACGACCGGGCGTCGTGTGAAGTGCGTCTTATCGGTGTTCCGCTTGATTATATCGAGGGCGAGGGAATGGAATGTCTTTACGCGGACGGCCTCATAGTCGGCATTATGCGCGAGAAGGCGGTTGCGCATCTCGTCTGCCGCGCGGTTGGTGAAGGTTACTGCAACAATCCGCCCCGGCTCAGTTCCCAATTGCTCGATGAGGTGGATGATGCGCTGAGTTATGACCCTTGTCTTGCCTGCTCCCGGCCCGGCGAAGATCATAAGGGCTTCAGCGGTGCTTTCAACAGCCCGTCTCTGCCATGTATCAAGCTGAATCTCCATTTCCCTTGTGTGCAGGGGGATAATTTATATGAGACCGATGTCAGTGTCAAATACGATGACCCCCCGGTTGCATATTTTCTCTCATAATAACAACCAAGGACTTTTGTGGCGCCCACAAGTACAACCTTATTTTTGGGGACTGAATTATTTCCCCAACTTGAACGTAATCGGAACTTCAACCCATGATTCGATGTTGACGCCGTCACGGGTAGCTGGCTTGAAGCGCCAGGAGCTGGTTACGGTATCGATGGCGGCACGGTCAAGCATCCTGTTAAACGAAGATGAAATCAGCTTTATTTCCAATGCGGAACCGTCAATGCCAACTTTGACACGCAATATTACCTTTCCCTCGATGCCCTTACGTTCCGCCGCCGGCGGATATACCGGCTTCGGGCAATCGGCATAGGATGCCGGGACAATTAAAGGTTGTTTGGTATATCTTTCTGCAGGCTCAATATTCTTCTTGGCATCGGTTGCTTCATTATTTACAGAGGATTTATTTACTTCTGTCTCAGGCTTTTCAGAAGGTGATATTTCTTCAGTCGAAGTGGGCTGGTTTTCTACAGTGGGTTCGGATTCGGTTCCCGGTTCATCTTGGGGGGGGTGGCTTTTCGGTGTTCTTATTTTTTGCGTAACCGTTGTCGGTTCAGCAGGAGGAATGATGGGTTCCAACCCCTCCGCTAAAAGCCGCCGGTTAAGCTCATCCATATCCAACTTATCCGTAGAATTTATACTTTTGATAATCGAATTATTATTGAGGTTATATCCATCGGAATTTATTTGGGAATTCAAGCCATCCGCGTTTATTGTCGAATACCCCTGTGCTGCCCTTGGCATTACGGCGGCCATCGCCCATACGCCGATGGCGCTTGCGATGAGCATAATCGCGATAATCGGGAAATATGCCTGTAGCTTAGAATACATAAATGCCAACAAAAAACCCTCCGTGGGGAGGGATGCATTTTATTTACCTTTGGCTCGAGCCACGCCCCACGCGGGTCATAAAGCTTCGGACGTTCCGGGTCTCCTGGCTCGGGGTCACTCTCCCGCCATCCCTTCCCGGTTACCCGGTGGTTAACGGCGTTCGTCGCCTCTCACAGTTGCGGGGGCAGCGCGGGACTCTCACCTGCTTCCCCGGTTTCATTCGATATTTTATTCAATATACCGCTTAAGCGAATCGAGGTCAAGTAGAATCAGAATATTCTTGACGCAAGCCCTTTCCAGAGATGGGGAGGACATGGTAATATATATCTGAATGAATCTCCCGAAAATCCTTAAGTCGCTTTAAGAGAGGTAGGATAGGAAACGATTGTTATTGCTGCTCCTGTTCCTTTTGGCAGTTGCCGTTGTAAGCGGGTGTGAGGAGGGGGCGCGGTATCTTGCATCAGCAGGTTCAGCTACTTGTTTGCAAAAGGTCCGTCTTGTTGTCGGCTATTATCAGAATAGCAGCAACCTTAATTCTGAAGGAGCGGCTAACGCATTTTCTGCATGGTGTTGGCTCCCGCAATGTCTTGAAACGATGAACCTGATTGTCGATGACAATCCAGAGCTGGCTGCTTTTTTCACTCATTTGAGGGAGGCATGTGGAGAATGCTACCCAACTACTGATTTGCCTTATTATGCCCCTACCTCCAGTATGAGGGAAATCAATGGATACTGTAATGACAAAGAGAAGTACAGAGGGCGCCGCAAAAAATACCCTACATAATATTAGAGAGGAGGCACCAAGATGAAGAGGAGAACGTTTCTGGCTACGGTAATAGTGGCTGTATTGGCTACATCATTTGGGTGTAGTGGCCAAAACAGGAATTCAGTTTCAAGGGCGGCTCAGGATGCGCCCCTTCCTTACTTCAACGCTGTCATTTGGCCTCCCCCCAATACTGTGTTGACCGAAGGACGTCTTGTGATAACCGGCAATCTCCAGTGCCCAGCGGGTTATTTTGAGGAGATGCCAATGTCGGTTTATATGTATCCGGTGTCATTTATAAACCCGCCTTTGCCTGCGGTGGCAAATTCACACCAAGTGACTCAACAACAATTACAGCAAATTCTTGCAGCCAATGGGAGCATCCAAGGTTTGATTAACGAAACGCGTGCGGTTCTGCTGAGGCGCGTTACTGAAGGCCCTTTTGTGGGGGCGGAAAAATGGCAGGATTTTACGCAAGGGCTTCAGAGCAGAGGGATCTTCTCACACGATTTTGATCAGCACAATTATGTTGATTTCCAGACAGGCAATTTCAGAATTGATTTCAGCGAGACAGCACGCCTGACACCTGGGGACACTTTGTTAATGGTTGAGGGGGTAGACCAGGATGGGATTATCTGTATCGCCATGAATATTTTCTCAATAAGCGATCTTATCCCCGGTAACCCTTCAGCGGAGGATGTATCTGCCATTGCTTACAGTGGCAGAATAGTCGGCCTCGGCAACGCTCTGATTCAAGTGCTCGGAGTTTCAGGGGATAATCGCGGCAATGATATCGCCCTTATCCACCCGTTTCTCGACTTTGTCATGGGAGCATATGGTCAAGGATTCTACGAATGGAATTGGGATACTGCAGCAGCCAACTTGAGGCAAGCGTCAATAGCTCCTGCCGCCCTCCTTACCGACCCGGCTTATAAGGCAATATATGAAGGAGTTGTTTCGTACATTGCCGAGGAATATGAGTTCAGGAATTATCTATACTGGAGTAATCACTTTGTCGATATTCCGCCCGGCACGGACCTTGTGCAAAAGCACCAGGAAGCTGATCAGTACCTTATCAGCCAATTTACTGAATTCAATGAACAATACATCATCACCGACCGCGGCGGAGGTGTGAAGGAATTGACTGTTTGGATCAACCAGGGGATGAACTTGGTTGCTCAGTTCTCAGTCATCGCCGACCCCAATTCCCCTCTCGTCGTAATGGGTTTTATTGGACAACATACTATCGTGCCCGCGGATTACAATCCTTACTTCCTTGAGATTTTCGATGTGTTTGAAAGCGAACATATTGCTTGGCCACCGGTTGGTATTTAGGAGATAAGTAGTTTCCTCATAAATTATCCGGAATTGTCTGAAGGCTGTCGTCTTGGAGTAATGCAAAAAAGCCCCGTAAGGGGCTTCCTCATTAATGATTCATTTAAGCTAAGACTAACCCGTTGGCAAATTAAGGCTCGCCACCTTATCATTCGTGTCCTCATTCGGCGGCGAGGCGGAATCGAGGGCGCGTACGACAAAGAAGTAAGTATCACCTGGCGTCAGCCCTGAAATTTCAAAGTCATACAATTCCCCGGGGGTCGTGATTTTGCCAACGACCGGGTGGAATACACTGTATTGGGCTGCGCTGAAATTGAATTCGTTTTTCATATAATACATGCGGTAGGAAATGTCATTATTCATCGCATCCTCGGCACCGGGGAAAAAGACACGGACTTTGCCAAGGTCGGGTTGGGTATGCTCCGGGTCAAGCCACACCGGTTGGACATCGGCGATGCCGGAATAAGGGTCCCCGTTGAATGCCCCCGCAGGGTCAATAAGGGCAGGGGGTACAAAGTCGTCGAGGGCCGTGATGCCGCGCGGCGTCGAATCGGCCGAATCGAGGATGCCGTCGCCGTCATCATCGGTGTCGGTAGCGTTGGCTATGCCGTCGCCGTCGAGGTCGTCGCTGTCCCCCTGCTCGTGGTTGTCGGTAATCCCGTCGTTATCCTCATCGCCGTCACCTGCGGCGGATGAGATGCCGTCATCGTCGGCCTCATAGAAAATGCTGTCATCGGTGTCGATGAAATCGCCGTCGCCATTTTTATCAATGAACGTGCGGCCGTCCTGGTGAAGGATAATAATGCCCCCTACGGCGGTAGCCCTGGGGCGGCCAAGAACAGCGAGAGAGAAATCATCGGTATTCGCAGGTTCCCCTGCGTCATTATGCACCGACTTGGCATAAACGGCCTCTTTGCCGTCCGGGTCGTCCTTGAAGACAGCGCGCATATAAGTCCCGTGGTTCTTAAGGAAATGCGTGGGTATGCGCCAGGTTTTTCCCGCCCCACCGGCAACAAATACATTGAGGTATCCCTCCGGTATATTGTCAATCGCAACATGCCCCGCGCCGTCGGCTTCCCCGCTCGCGATAAACGCACCATCTAATCCCAGGATATTGACCGTCGTATTAACGGGGATGGGTACAGGCCCTGTGAATTCATCGGCGGGGATGCTTAAATTCGGGAGGGCCAAAGCCTCCTGCGGAGAGAAGAGGGCTTTGAGCCAGTCTATGGCATGCACCGGGTTGGCGGCTATATATCCCACAGATTCCTGGGTGAAGTCACCCGTAAATTTCCCCGTGGCTGTTGTCCCTCCATCATCGCAGGATACTCCAAGGAGCAAAGCTATCGCGGTCAAAATACCCGTGAAGAGCAATGCGTGGATTTTAATTCTATTGATCAGCATATCTTTCACCTCAGGTTGTAATCATCCTCTCCCAAACGCCCGAATCAATGAATCCCGGTTGGGAAAATGATGTCGGTGTTTATATATATTAAACGGATTATATCAAAGGGATGTAACCGGGGAAAGGGCATTGTTGAAGCGCGGCCATCCTTGGCCCCGCGACCCGCGGGTTGGAATGAAAAAGTGGGTTCGAATGGGTACCGCATATCTATCCCCCGCGTAGCGGGGGCGGCGTATGCCGTGATATGCGGTTCCCAGGGATACCGCGCACATCAATAGATGTGCGCCACCCTTCATTCGATACTCTTTCAATAGCCCTCGGAAGCCCGCGCTCCAAAGGGAAACAAGAATGTTTCAATATTCCTCTTATAGCAGGTGTTATGCGGCTCTGATATAATGCGTCCCAAAAGTACAGTTTTGAGCCGCGAGGATGATTGAAATAGGCATATCAAGATATATATCGGCCTTATTGCTGCTCATTCCCCTCTTCGTCTTCCCGGGCGCAGCCGTCGATGATTCCAATGCCGAAACGCTTTGCGTGCGGGGGCTAAAGGGGCAGGTTGAGGTATGGCGCGATGCCCATTTCGTCCCGCATATCCGGGCGGAGAACGAAGACGACCTGTTTCTCGCTTTCGGTTATATCACGGCAGCGGACAGGCTGTTCCAGCTCGATGGTTCTCGTCGCTACGCCCTTGGCACATTGAGCGAGGTATTCGGCGAAGCAAGGCTTCCCATTGACCAGGCGAACCGGGATATCGGGTTCGGGCGTCTCGGCGAGGAGATGCTTCCGAACCTTTCCGAAGAGACCCGGAGAAAATTAAGCCGCTACACAGAGGGGATAAATGCATACATTGAGACACATCGCGGGAAATTTTCTTTCGAGTTTAAATTGCTTGGATATGAGCCCGAGCCATGGCAGGAAAGCCACAGCCTTGCCCTGCTGCGTATGTTCAGCTGGTGGCTGAGTTCCGACAGGCAGGGGGAGATGCTTCGCACGCATATCGCACAGTATTACAATAAAGACATCGCCTATGCTATGCTTCCCCCTGTTCCGCAAGGGAGCCTCGCGAATATATCCACATTAAATGTTAACTCCGGTACCGAACCAAAGGATACAGTATCGGCGAAACCCCCCGATAGCCGCCCTGAAGTCAACGGCTCCAATTGCTGGGTCGTGGGGCCTGCTAAGACGCGCGATGGTTATCCCATCCTGGCTTCGGACCCGCACCTTGAACTCTTTGCCCCCTCTACCTGGTACCAGGTTCACTTAGTGAGCCCCGGAATAAATGTCATCGGCGTGACTTTCCCCGGAGTGCCGATTATCGCAATCGGGCATAACCGCCGGGTGGCGTGGGGGGTGAGCAATTTACCATTCGACGTGCAGGATTACACGACCCTCAAAGTCAGTTCGTTACATCCCGGAAAATACCTGTGGGGAGATGAATGGCTTGATTTTGTGGTCCAGGAGGAACCAATCCGCGTCGGCAAAGGCGAAAAGGGGGAAGTGCGGAATTATCGGCGGCTTTTGTCTGAGGCGGGTTTCGTGATGTACACCGGTACGGATTACACGGCGTTACGCTGGACCGGCTCGACCCCAAATGACGACCTTACCCCGTTATTCGATTTGATGTACCTCGGTTCCGCGCTTGATTTGCGTGATGCCCTTGCGGATTTCAATTGCTCGCCGCAGAGTTTTACCGCCGCTGATATCGATGGGCATATTGTGCAGGTTCTTGCCGGAGAAATCCCCGTACGCGGGAAATATGATGGATTGGTCTCTGCATCGGGTTCAGAGAAACCTGAGTGGGATAGTTTCATTGGGACAATGGATTTTCCATACGAAGTCGACCCCCTCGCCGGATATCTGGCGCACGCCAATAATCTCCCGGATGTTTGCTACGGCCTTGGCTGCGGTGATTTCAAGGTCCCATATTCATATAAGCGTATTTCCGAACTCATTGAAACCGGGACGCCGGTGGATGTCGATTACATTTGCAGGATGCAAATGGATGTCGTGAACCCCTTCGCGAAAGGGTATGTGGAATATATACTGCGTGCCGGTGCGTGCGCCGAGAAACCATCCGGGAATCTTTCCCTCGCCCTGTCTTTGCTCGGGGATTGGGACTACGATGAGATCGAGGATAGCTCGGGGGCAACCCTTTTTCATGAATGGTTTATAATTTTCACGGGGAAACTTTTTGAGGGGATAATAAGCCCGGCTACTTATGAGCTCTACCAGAATTACACCCATGCGATAGACCTCGTTGTGCAACCGCTATTGAAAGGTGAATCGAATCCATTGTTATTCCCCAATGTAACTCCTGAAGGTTTACGAAAACTTGCGCTCGATTGCCTTGAAGCAGCTGTGGATACACTCGACAGGCGCTATGGCAACGGCCCGGAGCAATGGCAGTGGGGAAAGGTGCATCATACGAATTTCAAGCATCCGAGCGGAGTGGAATTCATGCTCGGTGCGGGTGATTATCCTGACCGCGGTTCGCGTTACACAATCAAGGTCGCCGATTTTTTCAACGAGGAAAGGTATGAGTCAACTTTCGGTGTGAGTTATCGCCAGGTGGTTGAGATGAGGCCGGATGACATCCGCGGATGGTGGGTGCTGCCGCCGGGTAACCACGGCTCCTCGCTGTCGCCTCATTACCGCGACCAGGTTGAAATGTGGCTTAAGGGCGAATATTTCCCGATGTACTTCTATGAAAAAGACGTTAAGGATAACTGCAAATTGGCCGTTATCCTGACACCAAAGGGGGCGGAATAGCATGGCAGGGGCAGTCGAGGAAAACAGTGGCTCGCGGGGAGGTTGGCTCTCTGAATTTTTCCAGGGGCTGATAGATTTAATATATCCCCCAAGCTGCGCACTGTGCGGACGTATCTCATCGGATGACATCTGCGTGAAATGCCTTTCCAGGCTGATACCTTTGGGGCACCAGGTATGCGGCAAATGCGGCAATCCGTCATCCCCTGATGAGCCGTGCCCATACTGCCTTGCTATTGAATTCAATTTCGATAAGGCCATGAGCATTTTTCTGTATGAGGAACCACTGCGGGATGCCATCCTCGATTTCAAGTATCACCGGGAAGTCCGCAAGGGGGAGGTACTGAGAAGCTTGCTCGCGGATTGGTTTGTATCCTCTCCCCTCATGGCCGAGGGATATGATTTGATAATCCCCATACCCATCACGCCGCGGAAGAGAAAGCGGCGTTCATATAATCAGAGCGAGGTGTTGGCGGCCGGTATCGAGGCGGCATCGGGAATACCGTGCGCCCCATTTGTTCTTGTGAAAAGAAATGAAACCCCAAGCCAGACTGGATTCGATTTTTCAGGAAGGGCAAAAAATGTCGAGGACTCGTTCGCGGTAACTGATGAGTCTCTCGTAAGGGGCAAGCGTGTGCTTCTTGTGGATGACATAATAACCACCGGGGCCACTGTGAGCGAATGCGCGAAAGCCCTTAAAGACGCCGGCGCGCGCAAGGTTTTTGCCTTAAGCCTCGCGCGGAATGTACTTCAATAGGAAAATAGGGGACAAAATTGGGGACGGGCCTGATTTACATCACGTTGGATGCAAGTATTAAAGCTACTTGTATCAGGCCCGTCCCCAATTTTGGTCCCCGATTCGATAAAAAGTGAGGGGCTCCCGGTTACCGAGGGCCCCTCTCGCGGGGGAAAGAATGGTTTGGCCGTCAGGAATGGATGGTTGCCCTCGGTCCGGTTCGGGCGGAAAAGCGCCGTTTATCCGTACAACGCTGCTTCGCCCCTCTTGTATTCCCCGGCAATTCTCTTGCCGGTTCCAGTAAACCCCGCAATCCATGCCGGGCTTATCCTGACAAAAACGGCTCCGGTATGGAGCCGCAGGTCACCCATGGACATTAGATGATGTTTTCATGTTTTTCTTATCCCCGCTCACAGGCAGAAGGATTTTTATAAAGCCAATATTTACTTATCGGGTTGAAATTGTATAAATGAGTTCTTATACCAAGGAAGGATGCGTTCTTACACTATTATTTTTAGCCCGGACGATGTCCCTATCCTTGCCGCCCCTGCCTTAACCATTGCCCTTACATCTTCCATCGTGCGTATCCCACCTGAGGCTTTCACTTTAATAAGCCTTCCCCCCGCTTCGCTCAACAATTTTATATCCTCAACCTTCGCGCCCCACTTGTTTGTGCCGGTGGATGTCTTCACATAATCGATCCTCTCCTCCACCAGCAATTCTGTAGCCTTAACCTTCTCGTCGTCTTCAAGTAAGCAGCACTCGATAATGCACTTAAGGACAATCTTCGCACCAAACTTATTTTTAAACTTCAATGCCTCTTCGCGCAGAGTTTTCAATTCGTCCTTGATATATACATAATCCGACGATTTCAATTTTGAGATATTTATTACGAAATCCACCTCGTCGGCCCTTTCGCTCAACGCCTGGTGAAGCTGATACAATTTATCCTTGCGCGCTTCCCACCCGAACGGAAATCCCACAATCGCCCCGGCCAAGGTCCTGGATTTCGAGAGCAGGCGAACCATCAGGCTAAGATATGTCGGGGGAACGAAAAGAGTATGGAAACCCATAGATGTATTGCGCTGAATGAAATCCTCATATGCTATATGCCCTAAATCAGGCTTCAGAAGGGTCTGGTCGATAATCGATGCAACTTGTGCCGAGTCGTTGAGATCGATCATTCATCCTCCTTATCCCTCACCCCGCCTGCATGTTTCCTTACAAAAATAGTCCTGATACGCCGCTTATCCATCTGGCCGACCTTGAATTGCCAGCCGGCAAAATACACACGGTCATCCTTCACCGGGACGCGTCCGAGCAAACCCATAACAAGCCCGGCGACCGTTTCGTATTCGCCTGTTATTGTTATGCCAAGCAAGTCACCGAGCTTCTCTATGTCCAGATTCCCGTTAACCATATATTTGTCCTGGCCCACCTTGGTTATATGACGTGTAACCTTATCGCTCTCGTCGTAAATATCCCCCACCATTTCTTCGATAAGGTCCTCCAGCGTGACAAGCCCCACAACCTGGCCATATTCATCGATAACCATCGCGATATGCGACCGCGTCGCCTTCAGCTCATATATCAAATCAATTGCCGGTTTGCTTTCGGGGACAAATGTGATGGGCCTGATATGTTTCTCGACCTTGTCATTGATATTACCCTTGAGGTAAATCCCGATGATATCCTTGGTGTGGAGGAACCCCAAAACATCATCCTCATCCTCGCCATAAACGGGAAAACGTGACAAACCATATTCCATGTTTACCTTGACGGCATCCCGTAGCCGGTCATCTTTTCTGAGAAACACGATATCCACTTTGGGTATCATCAATTCCTCAACGGTTTTATTCCCTGTATCGATGACCTTCCCTATCATCTCCCCCTCACCGGCATCTATTGAGCCTTGTTCCTCACCCACGCCCGCCAACGTCTTGATTTGCCCCTCGGTAATTAACCCGCCACCAAAATGCACTTTACTCGTATCGAGGTTAAACAATTTGGCCGGAATATAGGTCAGGCCCGTGACAATCCAACCGAACAGCCTTATCCCAACTGTTATCCCCGTGCTGACTTTAAGGGCAAAACGAGTGGGCTGCCTCAGGGCAAGGGATTTGGGGGTTACCTCGGCAAATATCAGGACAATGGCGTCAACTACAAGCGTGGCTAACACCACGTTATCCCTGAAGAAAAGGTAGTGCGAACCGATTGCGGCTATGGTAACAATCGCCAAGTTTGTGCCCAGCAGGATTATCCCGAAAAATTGCCGCGGGTTCTCCTTGAGCCTTTCGGCCAGAACTGCCCGGCGGCTTCCGGCCTGCGCCATGTGCCTTAACCTTACCCTGTCAAGAGCAAGGTAAGCCGACTCAGAGAATGCAAAGAACCCGGCAGCAAAAAGGAAAACTATGAAAGCGGCCCATAGCAGCACATCGATTACCGTCATTGCCCCTCACCCCACTTTCCCTTATCGCCAACCCCCCAGACCCTGATCTTGGCAATACGTCTCCCCTCAACTTCGAGCACTTGAAAGCGTAGAGCCTGATCCTCGACTATTTGTCCCTCAACAGGAATCCTGCCGAGCCTTGCAAATATCAAACCCCCGACAGTCTCATAGTCATGGTCCTCGATTTCGATATCGAATAATTCCTCAAGCTCGTAAAGCCCCAACTTCCCTTCGAGGATATAACTGCCATCAGTCTGGTGTTCGATCATCGGCTGCACCGTGTCATGTTCATCGGCGATTTCCCCGACAAGCTCTTCGAGCATATCCTCAGTGGTAATAAGCCCCGCAGTACCGCTGTGCTCGTCGATTGCTATCGCCATATGTATCTTCAATTTCTGGAATTCAGTGAAAAGCTCCCTGAGGGGTTTTGTCTCAGGGACGAAATGCACCAATTTCGCCATTATATCTTTTACCTTGACACCATCCACTTCACCCCGGCCGATGAAGGGCAAAACATCCTTTGTCATCAATATACCTACTATGGAATCCACCGTCTTCGAATATACGGGGATACGGCTGTAACCGGAGGCAACTATTACCTCCATTGCTTCCCGAAGGTCAGTGTCTTCCTCGATAGCCGTCATATCTATTCGGGGAACCATGACCTCGTTGACCTGCCTGTCCCCGAATTCGAAGATGGAGTTGATGATTTCCTTCTCATGGCTGTCGATGACCCCCTCATGCTCGCCCACTTCCACAAGGCCGATAAGTTCCGCCTCGGTGACCGATTGGGGATCAATCCTTTCCTTGCGACGAAAGGGGAAAAGGAGAATAAAGCCAATAACTTCAAGGGTCACCCCGATAGGGATCACCGCCCAATAGAGAAACCACATAAACGGTGTGAAAGCTAAGGAAACCACTTCGGCATTTTTTGTGAAAAGCGCTTTCGGGGTAAGTTCTGCGAACAGGATAAGCAATAAAAGAAGGATAAATTCGCTGCAGACAATAAACCCAGCGGGCGATTTCAGCGCGAGCGCCCCGGCAATGTTGATGGTGGCTGATGTCCAAACAGCGGTAAGAATGATATTAACCGTTATATTGAGGATAACCAGGACCCCTACAAGGCTTCCCGGGCTATCTAAAAGCCGCGACAACTTCAAAGCCCGCTTATTACCGCCCGCGCAAAGCTCGTTAAGGCGATAATGCCCGAGGCTGAAAAAAGCCGCTTCCAATCCGGAGAAAAGGAAGGAGAGGAGAAAAAAACCTAAAATGGCCGGAAGCATCCAGCTTCCGGTATCTATAGCATGCGCCCCCCCTGATCCGAGTAATATACCCCCGGCGCTTTTCAGAAGCCCGAATAGGTCATCGGGCGAAGTTGGGGGGTCATCCAAAAAATCTCACCTGCCCATCGGCGTCGCACAAATCATCTCCCCCCACCCCCTGCAACTCGAATATAAGGAGGAGATTTTCAAAACGTGCACCCGCCGCAATCGTCCTTTGAAATCCATCCCGAACGGATGGGTTAAAATACAATTCTAAGGCATTTATCCATTCAGCCTGTTTATCTTCCGAAGTGTTCAAAATTATAACCTTCATAACGAAAGGGTGTCAATGACACGCTGCTCTATCATCTGCATCGTAACCCGTTCCCGCTTGGATTCATGGTCATAACCGATAAGGTGCAAAACGGAATGAACAAGATATTCAGTGAATGCACGGGCGGGGTTCTCCCGCCTCTTATAGCATCTCCTATAAAGTGTCTGTAATGAAATAACCATATCCCCTAATAGTATATAACCTTCGGGGCCGGGAGATATTTCCGCCCTGCATGCAAACTGGGGAAAACTGAGCACGTCGGTTGTCCTGTCATGCCCACGGTACTGCCGGTTCAGCCGTCGTATCTGCTCATCATCTATAAAATAAAGGCTGACCTCGTATTTACCAGGATTCATGCCTGCAGCTTTCAGCGTCTTACGGATGCATCGTTTGATCGTGGTTATATTAAGCGGAAGTTTCTTGTGAGATGACTCGTTCAACAAACTCAGCTTTATATCAAACCGGCTGGGCACCATCGCCTCCCCTCTCTATCTCGCGTTTCATCTCATCCTCGTCGGGATACGCAAGCCTGTGATGGTAGGAAGCAGCCAGTGACGAGATGAGTGACCCCTTCATTTTCTCAAGTTGGTCCATCGTTAATCCACATTCATCGAATTGCCCGTCAAGCAGTCTCTCCTCAAACAGGCGGTTGACAGCGGTCTCTATCCGATGCGGCGTGGGCTCCTCAAGCGACCTTGCCGCGCTTTCGGCCGCATCCGACATGAAAATAACCGCCGCTTCGGGCGTCTGGGGCTTCGGGCCGGGGTAACGGAAATCATGTTCATTCACCGGCTCGCCATTGCTCATGGCCAAAGCCTTGCGGAAAAAATACGTGATAAGGGTCGTCCCGTGGTGTTGCGGGATCATATCGATGATTTCATTCGGAAGCCTCGCCCGTTTGGCAAGCTTAATGCCGTCGCGGACATGATTTTCGATAATTATCTTGGACAAGCTCGGGGAATATTTATTGTGTACATTCGTCCCCTTCCCCTGGTTTTCGGCGAAAAATTCGGACCGCTGCCCCTTGCCTATATCGTGATATAGACTGCCGACCCTTATAAGCAACGGGTTGGCGCCAATAACATCACCCGCCAATTCCGCTATGTGGCTAACCATAATTGAGTGGTGATATGTGCCGGGGGCTTCTATCTGGAGCCTGCGCAACAGCGGATGGTTCAGGTTGGCGAACTCATTAAGGCGGCTCGCTGTTGGAAGGTTGAACGACAAATCAATGAGCATATTGAAGAAGAAAACTACGGCCACGGGTATGGCGCCCACGAAAAGGGCGACAATAAGGTGCGGTACGCTGAAAGCCTCAAGTACCTCTCCTCCCGAAAACAACTCAAGGGCAGCAAGGGAAAAGAACTCAACCAGGGCGTTGAACAGCACCAACAGGGTAAGCATAATACGCGTGGGGTCGTGTCTCAGCAGCAGGCATGTAAGCGAGGCGCATAGGGCCGCGGGAAAGAAGACAGCCGGGTCGAAGTAGGCGGCGAACAACCCGGACCATAATATCGAGTTGAATAACCCGAGGGTATTATTGAAATAAATACATACCAAAAGTGCGTTGAGGACGACTGCAACTGCCAGCAGATGCACCTGCACCCCGCCTGGAGTAGTAATAATAAGACCTATCATCAACCCGGATACCCCGCTGATTAAATTCACCAGCAGAAACAGCCCGAATGTTTTCAAAGACGAAACCAAGAGCGGATGGAAACGATTCAGGTACAAAAGCATCACGAGAAATACAATAGCCAAGAGCAAGATAGCCACCCAGGTGGCAACCATGGAGCGTTGGGGCATCCCCTTTTCCGTGACTATGCCCAGGGCCCTCCATATATCGAGATGGGTTTGCGTAATCCTCTCGCCCTCTTTGAGATAGGGTTGCGCTCTCTCTACTGCGCCATATATCGGGACTACTGTAGCCCTCGTATCTTCCTTGGCTTTCTGCGTGCGCGGTTCATCGCGAAAGGCATTCGGCCTCATATAGACGGCGCCCAATTTGCCCAAGAGGTCGGCTTCCTTGGATGAAATATTCTCCTTTGACTTCACCCGTTCAATGAAGGCTTCCCTTCGTTTGTCAAGGTCTTCCTGTTTGATGGGTTCATCGGTAAGCTCCTTCCGCAAATTTTCCTCAAGGAGCTGCCTTAGCCGCCAGTAATCAACCTCCTCCGCCGTAACCCAGGTTGACAAATCCGGCCCCTTGTATACACTCACACCTGATGCTGCGGCCACAAGGCCTTCAAGTACGCTCACGCTATCTGCAACGGTTGATTTATATTTTTCGCTCTTCTTACTGGCCCCTTCCTCTGTCCCTTTCACCAACGCCAAAGCAGCCCGGCCTTTTTCGACTTCACGGAAAAAATCTCCTAAGAGATCAAAGACCACGGCGTTTTCAATGGTATCGATGGTGTATATATCCTGAACAGTCGCAGCGGCTTTTTCCTTGGCATCATTCGTAGCGAGGGTGTCTAAATATGTGACATCCGTCGGGGCATAATACGTCTTCACGCTCGTATCGCCGATGCGATACCGGTATTCCCTTGGGATGAAAGGAATCTGGTACACAAGCGCGGCAAGAATTCCGTAGAGGGCTAAGACAAACATAGCCGCGATGAAAGCCTTGGCGGTAAAAATGTTCCGCAATCGCGCCCGCCAGGGCCCAGTACTCTTGACCGCATGTTTTTTCTCGGATGGAACCATTTATCTTTCGGTTTTGTGATGCTCAGCTTCACTTAACGACCCGTCGGTTTCCCCCCTGAGCCTCCTCTCCTCCTCTTCGTATGCAACCACTATTCGCTGAACAAGGTGATGCCTCACAATATCTTTTTCAGTCAACTCGGCGAAGCCGATACCGGCGATTCCCCTCAGCAAACGCCAGGCCTGGATAAGGCCGCTGGGTAAATCCCTCGGCAGGTCGATCTGCGTGACATCGCCGGTTATCACGGCCCTCGATTCCGGCCCCATCCTCGTGAGGAACATCTTCATCTGTTTCACCGTGGTATTTTGCCCTTCATCGAGGATGATGAATGATTTATTCAGTGTACGGCCCCTCATATACGCCAACGGAGCTATTTCAATGGTGCCGTCGTCTATCATCTTGCGCGTACGTTCCACCCCAAGCATCTCATAAAGCGCATCATAAAGCGGGCGGAAATATGGGGCGACTTTTTCATAAAGGTCCCCCGGAAGGAATCCAAGGCTCTCCCCGGCTTCAACAGCGGGCCTGGTGAGGATAATGCGCTGCACACGTTTGGTCCTCAGGGAATTAACAGCCATGGCCACCGCCAAGTAGGTCTTTCCAGAACCCGCCGGGCCTATGCAGAAAGTCATGGAATTTTCAAAGACCGACCGCATGTAATGCTCCTGCCCTTTTGTACGCGGTCTGATGCGCACCTGGTACGCATCGACACTGAGTTCCTCATGGGCTGGAGCTTCCTTGACTTCCGTGGAGCCTTCGCGAAGCATAAGCCGGACATCCTCCGGGCCAACATCGCGCCCCTCGGCCACAATCCCCCTTAAACCGTTTAAAACGCCCTGCAACCGGTTTACTTCACCAGGGCGGCCGGAAATAAGCACCCTATTCCCCCGCGCCACGACAGTTGCGTCAGTGGAACCCTGAATAATGCGCAGGTTCTTGTCGCCAATTCCCAGAACCGCCAACGCTTCGCTGGTATCGTCAAAACGAAAGCTTATCTTATCCATCTCCCCAGTATGTTGATTCTCGTTATCTTTCGGTTCGTCTTTTTCCAAAATGGTCAATTCACCTCGAATTTTTATCTATATTTAATATCAGGCTTACGGCTTTGGCCGCGGCCACTTCAGCCTTTAATACGAACGTGCCCAATGATGCAACCCTGAATCCTGCTCCCTTCGCCGCTTCGACCTCCTCCGGTTCAAAGCCCCCTTCCGGGCCGACCAATGCCAATACCGATGCCCCTTCGGCAACGGATAAACCAATCCCCCCTTCCCGGTTTTCCTCGTAAAATATACATTTTACATCGAAACCGGGCATATTAAGGATTTCGGCATAATTCCGAACATCTTCTACCTTGGGGACATTGGTACGCAGGCTGAAGCCGGAATTTTGTACGCATATATCATTCCACCGCCCTACCCTTTCCGAGGCTCGTTTTCCGCTGAGTTTGACCACTGTACGGGAGCAGAGAAAGGGCATGAAGCGGTTTACGCCCATCTGGGTGCCAAGGGCGATGATGTCGTCCGATTTGCCGCCTTTCACGGGCGAGAAAGCCAAGGTCATATTCACCCTGGGCGGATTGGAGAAGGGATATTCCTTGACCAATTCCGCCCTGAGCTTCATCCCATCAACCGTAACGACTTGCCAACGCTTATCTATGCCGGTGCCATCAAAAGTGATGAATTCATCAGAGGCCCGGTGGCGGCGGCTTAAGCCAAGATGCCGGAATGCATCCCCGCTAAGCTCGAGGGCATCCCCCCCTTGTTCGACGATGTAAATGCGCGGGGTGGTGCTCATATAATGCTAATTATCCCATAGTTGACATTTTTATTCATATTTCTGGTTGCGGACCACCCTTTTGAAGACAAAAGGGTGCCACCCGGTCAAGCAGACATGCCGGTCTGAAGACCGGCGCTCCCAATTACTATCACTCTATAACCAGCGGTTGGCGGCGGATTTTGTCATCAAGTATTTCACCAATAAGTTTGACAAGCGGGATGATGCGGCCATAATCCATACGGCTCGGGCCTAAGACCCCCACCTTACCGCGCGAATCCCCCTGCGTCACGAAATCGGTGAAAATCATGGCGAAACGGTCCATCCCCTCGAGGCTGAAATCGCTGCCGATAAGCGCCCTTACACCCAATCCCCCTTCGATGGTCGTCAGGAGAGACACGAGCTGGTGCTCATCTTCGAGCAGGCCAAGTACGCCGCGTAGCTGCCCCGGGTCGTGCTCTAAGACTGAGGCGATATGCTCGTGCCCCTTAACTTGGAGCCGCCCGCCTTCCATGAAGCGCATCTCGCGCAGGAATTCGACCAAGGGCCGGCGCAGGTTCAGCATGAAGAACTGGTTCACGTGCGCACGGTTGAATATATCCGCAAGCAATTCCTCGGTTATGTCAAACAGGCGCTTCCCCGCGAGTGCCGCGTTCAGGTGGCGTTCGAGGGTGTTCAGGTCGATGGCGTTAAGCTCGATTGGAAGGTGCACGACGCGCGTATGGGCGTTTTCATCGCCGGTGACTATCACGGCTAATATTGTATTGGCGTCAAGGGGGACAAGTCGGACGATATTTATGACCGCGAAATTCGGCTCGGGTGTGACCACAACCGACATGAGCTCGCTATGCTCGGCGACGACTTCGCAGGTCCTGCGTATCAGCACACTCAACCCCTGGTGCACTTGTTCAAGGGCCTGGCGTATATTGGTCTCCTCATCGCGGGATATATAAGTGCGGTCGATGAGGGCATCGACATAGGCGCGATAGGCTTTGTCCGTGGGAAGGCGCCCCGATGAAGCGTGTGCTTTGCGTAGGAAACCGAATTCCTCAAGTTTGCCAAGGGTGTAGCGAAGGGTGGACGGCTTATGCTCCCCGGGCATGCATTCGGCAAGGGTCTCAGAGCCCACGGGCATGCCGGAACGTATGAAGCTACGTACCAGCTCGAAAAGTATTTCCTGCTGCTTTTCGTTAAGAATCGCCAAATAAAACAGCCCAAAATACGCTATAAAGCGCTATAAACATATAAGAGGATACATCAGACGGGGCGGTAATTCAAGGTTGCGGCAGGAGCCCCCCCTTTTGTCCCCCCCGCTGCGCGGGGGGGGAAGATTCATTATTGCTTGAGGACAGTCAAGTGTGGCACCCCTAAGAATCGTCTTCGGTTCTTAGGGGTGTCTTTCAACGCCACCCCTAAGATGCTCAGAAGCATCTTAGGGGTGCCACCAATCACGGGGGGATTGATTTCTGTTTCAGGATAGTGGTGTTTCGAAACATCGAAAAGTGCTAAAATAGGCTTGTAAGTGGAGACGCAACAATCATTAAGATAAGCTGTCATGAAGGGTATAGCGTAATTGGCGAAGGAGGGGAAAGCTGAAGATGAAACATAAGCTGCTTATCATCGGGATTTTGCTATGCGCAGCGTTGCTGTGTACTTCGTGCGTGTATAGGCTGAAACCCATTAAGGGGGCAGAGGATAAACCTGAGGAGCCTCCGAAAATCATGGATCCAAATCCCATGTTTCCCGTTAAGAAGGATGGGAAATGGGGATATATGGACAAGGCGGGGACGATTGTCATCACACCACAATTTGATGAAGCTCATACATTCTCCGATGGACTTGCAATGGTGGAGGTGGGGAGTGGAGAGGCAGGGAGATATGGTTTTATCGATAAATCGGGGAGGTTCGTTATCAACCCCGATTTTCGCCTGGCTTTGCCCTTCTCTGAAGGACTTGCTGGTGTGAAGACCAGTTCAGGGGAGAAAAGCCAGTGGGGATTTATCGACAAGACAGGGAGAATAACCATAAGCATGCGATTCGATTGGGTCGGGCCTTTTTCGGAAGGGCTGGCAGAGGTGCAGATAGGCGCTAATGTTGGATATATCGATAAGAAGGGGGAAATGGTCATCAAGCTTAAGTTTGCTATGTCAGGTGCTGCCGGCCGATTTTCCGAAGGATTGGCTGCAGCCAAGACAGGGAAGGAGTTTGGGTATATTGATAAACACGGAAGATATGTTATTAACCCTCAATTTGCTGACGCGGAACCGTTTTCAGAGGGGCTCGCGGCAGTGAGGAGTGGTGATCTGAAAACAGGGAAATGGGGATATATTGATAAAACTGGTAAATATGCAATAACCCCTCAGTTCGATTCAGCCGATTCCTTTTCTGAAGGGTTAGCAGCGGTTGAGATCAGCAATATGAAAACAGGGAATTGGGGATATATTGACAGCACAGGAAATATAATAATAAGCCCAAAGTATGATGCTGCAGCTCCTTTTTCCGAGGGCTTAGCACTTATAATAGTAGGGGATTTGAAGTCAGGCGGGTTGGGATTCATCGATAAGACCGGGAAAATAGTGATAGAACCGCAGCTTCATCAGATGTTTTATTCGTTTTCTGAAGGATTGGCACAAGTCAGGATTGGAGATTTCGAAACGGGTAAATGGGGTTATATAGACAAAACCGGTAAATATGTTTGGGAGCCGACAAATTAGGGTGTGGTCTGGAGCCCCCCCCCCTTTTAGTCCCCCCCGTAAACGGGGGGGAGATATTTTTTCAGAAATATACTAACGCATCCTGGGTCGTTTCGGGAAACTCCTGTCCCGAAACATGTTTACCATAACGAGCCAACATAACATGGCAGGCTGGAAAGCCTGCCCCACACAAGTAGTCATAATTGCCGGCTTCGGGAACGAGTTCCCGAAACACCGAAAACATCAAGGAAACACCGAGGACATCATAAGTAAGCAGATCATTCCGTGTATCTGTGCGTGCCGTTCAAGGAAGCTTCTTTAAGGCGGATTTCATATTGGCGGTAATTCGCAAGGACATTTACATCCTGGATTTCCTTGGCAACCTTGATTATCTCAGATAGACGCTTTCGCGCGTCGATAAGCTTGCCCGCCTCGATAAGCCGGTCCAATTCTTCATCGTGGAAATCTGGGCTTCCCTGAGGGGGTGGAGGACGGACTGGTGGGGGTAATTTTCGGGAGAGGTGTCTGCCCCATTTCGCCTCTCCTCTTCTGTATGCTCGATCGTAATACCACAACCCCCAAAAAGCAGAGAATGCGCTTACAACTAATGCGACTACCAGCATATTGTCCAAAAGTCTCTCTACGCCATATTCCTTGAAGCATATTATCCCGATTAGAGCGACAATCGCTACGGCAGCCCCCCCAACATAACGGCAACCTATTAAATCCTCGGTGAAGGAAGATTCGAGCCTCCATACTTTAAGGCTACAGTAAAAGACATAGAAGACCACGATAGCCAAACAAATCAACCATATGATCAGCCCGAGGGTCATGGGATTATTTTACCTTAATAATCCTTTCGGCGGCGGGTGCCGTCCATGGCGGCTTTGTTTATTTTGGGTTCATATTGGGCGTAGTTGCGCAGTCCGGCTTCATCGTGCATGCTTCGCGCCATGTCAATCATCTCGCGCATATATTTTCTTGCTTCGCTAAGCTGGCCTTCTTCAATAAGGCTCTCCAGATGGTCATCGCGGAAATCCGGGTCTGGCGTGGTGTGCTTCTGGGCCTGTTGCATTGGACCAGGTAGCTGGCTGCCATACACCCCCCCGTGGGTAATATATTGCTCTCCTCGCCGCCCCCTTCCCCTGCTCTCAGCGTTCATGTTTACCAAGAGGAAAATAATAACGACGGGAATAGGAAAAAAAAAGCCGAATAATGCCCACAAGCAACCGCTTTGGCCATACTCTTCAGCCCTTGTATATAGGTAGTAAACGATGATTAATTCTATGGTGAGACCTATAACAGCGGCTATGCATAGCACCCCTGCTGGAACATCAGTATCGTAAGGATTATACATTATCGCCTCCCAGCCCCCCTAATCACAGAAGCCCTCCTTCCCAAAGGAGATGGACTACTGAGCCCCGGCTTTGTTGCATAGGGACTTTTTAATGTTAGCTGTTTTTAGAAGTTGTGTAAACAAAAAAGCCCGAATGTTTCGGGCTTTATTTACGAGTGCTCATACCCCTATTCCCACTTGAGCTTAGTACCATCGGGCGTATCCTGGACCTCGGCGCCCATTTCGGCAAGGCGGTTGCGTATCATGTCGGCTTTGTCGAACATTTTCTCCGCGCGGAATTTATCGCGCAGTTCGAGGAGCAGGCGGCCCAGTTTTTCGTTCCTCTCGGCTATGGCAGTATCGATGCCGGTTGCGGGCGCGTCCTCGAGGAAATATATCTTGTGCCACTTGTCCTGCAATATGCCGAGGATGTCGGCCATACGCATCAGCCCGAGCAGCGACCAATTCACGCTAATGTGCTTTGAGTCGTCATATTCAACGACCAGCTTGTTGATATGATTCGCCATCTCGAACATGCTTGCGGTAGCGCCCTGCGTGTTGAAGTCGTTGCTCATATGCTCGGTGAATCCATCCATGATTGTGTTCGCGAGGACAATATCCGGGTCGGAATTATCGATGGAGCTTCGCAGGTTTTCCTCACGTTCTTCTGTATGCCATCCGAGCTTCTCAACGGCGCTATCCACCGCCGTTGCCAAGCGTTTTCGCGCGGTGTGCATCTCATCGAATTTCTCGCGGGAGAAATCGATGGGCTTTCGCCACTGGCTTGAGAGTAGGAACATACGCACGACTTCGGGGTCGTATTCCTTGAGGATGTCGCGGGCGCGGAAGAACTCGCCGCTCTTGGCCATCTTGCCGCCCTTGAATGTGACCCACTCGTAGTGCATCCAGATTCGCGCGAATGTGCCCGCGCCGGAATGCGCCTCCGCCTGCGCGATTTCGTTCTCGTGATGAGGGAACTTGAGCTCCTGGCCGCCGCCGTGTATGTCGAATGTGTCGCCGAGATACATTGTTGACATGGTGGAGCACTCGATATGCCACCCCGGCCTGCCGGGACCCCACGGGCTGTCCCACGCCGGTTCGCCGGGCTTCTGCGCTTTCCACAGGGCGAAATCAAGCGGGTCGCGCTTGCCGAGCTCATCGGTCTGGCGCGATTCCTGGCGCAAATCGTCCAGGTTGCGCCCCGACAATTTAAGGTACCCCGGTAAATCTTTTACGGAGAAATAGACATTCCCCTCGGCGACATAAGCATAGCCTTTATCGAGTATCACCTTTATGTACTCAATAATACGCTTGATATGCCCGGTGACTTTGGGGAAATATTCCGGGTTGCGCACGCCCAACGCGAACAGGTCGCGGTAATATTCCCGGTTGAATTTCGCGCTTAATTCAAGGGCGTTGGGCATGCCCGATTCGTTTGCGCGCGCGATTGTCTTGTCATCGACATCAGTGAAATTCTGGACATAGATGACATCATAGCCTGCGGCCCTAAGGAAACGCCTGACGACATCGAAGAATACCGGCCCTCGCATCGAGCCGACATGGGGGTAATCATAGGTGGTCATACCGCAGACGTAGATTGTCACAACGGGATGTTCTTCCGGCAGGGCAAGCTCGACTTCGCGGCGGGTAAGGCTGTCATATACCTTGATTTTATCCTTCAGTTCAATTGTTGGAATTGGCATTTTTCTGTACCTCGCTTATTTCAATTTCTCGAGGACATAATCCATCCTCTTTAGAATCCGGTCCTTTCCCAAAAGCGGAAGGAGCCTTTTGAGTTCGAACCCCTCGGTACGCCCTGTAAGCGCGACGCGCAGGGGGTGGTACAGGTCTTTGCCCTTACAGCCGGCTTTGCCCCCGGCTGATTTCATCAGATGGAAAGCGGTATCACTGTCCGCAATTTCACCTGTCACTTCATCGCGAAAGGCAACCAGCAGCTTGATATTTTTATCTTTATCCTGCATCAGCGAATTCATATTATGTTCCAATCCATCCTTGAAAGGCCCCTCACGGAATACGGCCAACTTCTGAGGGATTTCCTTGAGATTCGAATATCCGTCGGCGAGTTCAAACATCACATTTTTAAAACGCCCTTTCCCCAATTCGGTATCCAACGCCTTGAAATCATCCGGTGATAAATATTCCATCGCTGTATTGTAGAGGGTGTCAGCATCCATCATTCGCAGATGCTCCTCGTTGAGCCAGTCCAACTTGTCCACATCGAATTTCGACGGGCTTTTGGATATCCTGCCGATTTCAAAGACCGGGATGATATCATCCTTAAATAAAATCTCTTTCCCCTCGGGATGCGACCATCCCAATAGGGCAAGGTAATTGAACAAGGCGTTTCTAAGGTAGCCCTTTTCCCATATCCAACCAAGCCCCTCGCCAAGCTCCCGTTTCTTGAGCTTGCCCCCCTCGGGGGAGTGTATTAACGGAAGATGCGCGTATTCCGGCGGCTCCCGTTCAATCGCATTGAAAAGGGCAATCTGCTTCGGCGTGTTGGATAAATGGTCTTCCCCCCTTAGAACATGCGTGATGGCCATAGCCGCATCATCAACCACACAGGTGAAGTTATATGTAAACGATCCGTCGGACCTACGGATAATCAGGTCACTATGCTCCGCCCGCGCGAATACCGTCTTGCCGCGGATGAGGTCATTTACGATTATGTCCTCATCGGGCATCTTGAAGCGTATAGCACATGGCTCCCCCTGTTCCATACGCTTGCGCGCACCTTCGCAATCGGCAAGGCATGCCCTGTCATACCTGTATGGCCTGCCCTTGGCGATAGTGATACTCCTTTTGTGTTCCAATTCCTCCTCGGAGCAGAAACATGGGTATGCATAGCCCACATCAAGCAGTTGATCGAGGGTTCGCTTGTAGAAATCCATACGCTGAGATTGCCGATACGGGCCGAATTCCCCCTCTACATCGGGGCCCTCATCCCAATCAAGGCCCAAGAAGAGCAGCGCGTCGTAAATCATGCGCTCATATTCAACGCTGCTCCGCTCAGGGTCGGTATCCTCGATGCGCAGGATGAATTTGCCGCCCGTACTCCTTGCCGCAAGCCAGTTGAACAGGGCGGTGCGCAGGTTC